>Ga0082335_1000939_pt1 | contig 67723 bp, 64 predicted proteins | sample Subgrocontami58m_FD_72375 | JGI IMG/M metagenome (GOLD analysis project Ga0082335, IMG submission 72375) | Subsurface groundwater microbial communities from S. Glens Falls, New York, USA - GMW37 contaminated, 5.8 m (SPADES assembly) (version 2) ... | reverse complement strand
TTCGCCGACTACCTCCTCGGCACCCTCGACGTGCAGGCCCTCCGCTTCACGTCGCTCACCCAGGGCCTGACCTCACCCATCAGCCCGGTCTAATCCTCACCCATCAGCCCGGCCGTACAGAACCACAACTACCACTTCTTGGGGGAACGACGATCGCCATGCGAGGACCTGCGGGCAACACCGTGGTTACCCTGGTATTTGCAGTCCTCCGTGGCCCTCCGTGCTCCTGTGTGTCTCTGCGATGAACAGAATCCTGAATCAACCCAATCACCGGACAATGCCAATGCGCGCACTGATTACGATGTTGCTGCTGACCGCCACGCTTCCGGCCCAGGCCCCGGGTGTTACCTACACGAGGATCGACATCACCGCCGGTGTCGACTCGGCGACGTGGGTACCCGTGGCCACAATTCGCGGTGCGAGGCCGGGAAAGACCGTCGCCGTCCTGAGTGGCGCGCACGGGACGGAGTACGCGAGCATTGTCGCGGCACAGGGCGTGCTTTCGCGGATTGATCCGGCCAGACTGAGTGGAACGGTGATCGTGGTGCCGCTCATCAACCGCGCGAGCTTCGAGCGGATGCGCGTCCACACGAATCCCGTGGACGAGAAATCCATGAACGGCAACTATCCGGGCAAGGCCTCGGGGACGCAGACCGAGCGTGTCCTCGACGCCATTGCACGCCAGGTGATCGACCAGGCCGACGTCGTGATCGACCTGCACAACGGAGACATCGACGAAAACCTGCGGCCGTATTCCTACTGGACGCGCACGGGCAATCCGGTCCAGGACAGCACGGCGCTGGCGCTCTGCGAGGCCATGGGATTGGACCACATCATCGTGCGCAACCTCGACGTCACCAACCCGGCCAGCATCAGGAGCGCCAGCGGCTACTCGCTCTCCCTTGGAAAAGTGGCGATCGTCGCCGAGGCCGGACGGTGGGCGCGCACCGACGCCGAAGATGTGCGAGCCCTGGAGGACGGCATTCTGGCTGCTTTAGGGGAGCTGGGCATGTTGCCGCGAGCCAAGTCGGCGCCAATGAAGGTCACTTGGCTGGGAAGCGACGCCCGGTCCCAGGCGGCGGGAAACGTTATGTGGACGGCGTCAGTGGACCGCGGCGCCAGCGTCGTGGAGGGCCAGATCATCGGCTACACCTCCGACTACTGGGGCCGGAAGATCGCCGATGTGCGGTCGCCCAAGACAGGAATCGTGACCTTCATAAGGAGTGTTCCGAGTGCCTGGTCCGGAGCAACGCTGGCTTCCGTCGCCGAGGTGCTGGCGCGACCGGAGCCATGGAGAAAGCCATAAGCCGTGACCGCCGTGGTGAAGAAGTCATACGCGCACTCACGCGACCGCAGCTTCAGACCTTCAGGGCCTGAATGTTAAATATTCTCTCGAAAGAGGATTTGACCGGCAGTCAGTAATATTACTCACCATTGAGCCAATCCAGGACTTTCTCTTCCATGTAGTAGCGCGCTGCCCACGGGTTACCCTCGACCCACCCAACATGCCCTCCTCGCCTCGTGAACTCGTAGTGAAGAAAGTCATTGTCGGTGGCCAGCTTACGAACACGATCGAGAACGTGTGCCGGCAGGAACGGATCGTCCTCGGCGTTGATGAGAAGAGTCCGGCGCTTGATGCTGGTCAGAAAGTTGATTGACGAAGATCTCGTGTAATAGTCGAGCGCATTGTTGAATCCGTGGACTGGTCCGGTCACGAAATCGTCGAATTCCCAGAAAGTCCTGGCTGATTCCAGCTTGGACCAGTCACACAGATCCGGGTATTTGGCCCGCTTTGCCAGCGTCTTGGCCTTGAGGGTCGCCATGAAATGGTCAACGTACTTCTGACCGAGAAAGCACTCGAGGTGGCGGCTGCCGGCGGCCAGGTCGAAAGGCGCAGACACCGCAGCTGCGCGAACCACATTGGAAACAAGTGATTCTCCCTGCTCGCCCAACCACTTCAGAAGGACATTCCCGCCGAGGGAGACGCCGATCAATCGCAGGCTGATGTCGGGATGTTGGCTGGCCAGCGTGCGGACAACAAAATCAAGATCGGTCGTCTCGCCAGAGTGATACAGGCGTCGCGCGCTGTTTGTCTGGCCGTCGCAGCTGCGGAAGAGCAGGAGATCGGCAGACCATCCGTACGAACGGGCCAGAGCCAACAGGCCCTGAGCGTAGTTTGAGCGCGTCGTGCCCTCGAGTCCGTGCAGTACCAGCAAGTGTGGCCGGTTCGATGCAATGGTCCCAGCGCGCGCGAGGGAGAGGTGGTCTCCGTCCGGGGTCGTCCACCGTTCCATGCGATCGTGCACGTGGACTTGCCTGCGACCCTTCTTTCCCCAGATGGTGGGAAGATGGGCTCCGGGGAGCCACCATGCGGGACGAAAGGTCGAGCGAAGCTCAGGCACAAGCGAATCCGGTGAATGGCACAGGGTGCGACGACGGCTGGGGCAACTCGCAACGCCCACTACTATAATAGAGGGTCGCATTGGCGAGCCCTTCTTTCAGTACGGCGTTCGCCCCCGCTTGGGTGCCAGTACCCGATTCCGCCCTTCCACATGGAAGTCCAGATCTTCGGCATCGCGAAGTCCAGGGAAACCCGCGCCGCCCAGCGCTTCTTTGCTGAGCGACGGGTCAAGGTGCACTTCGTCGACCTGAAGGAGCGTCCGGCGAGCAAGGGAGAATTGCAGAAGTGGGTGCAGAAGGTCGGGATCACGGCGTTGATAGACAAGTCAAGCCAACGCTACGCCGAGTTGGGATTGGGCGCGGCGCGGCTCGATGATGCGCGCTGGATCGAGAAGCTGGCAGCGGAACCACTCCTGCTGCGGATGCCCCTGGTGCGATGGCAGCACCGAGTAACGCTTGGAGAAGCGACCGCCGAGTGGACACAGTGGATCAGCGCGGCGAAGGCAACTTGAACCAGCGATACGAGGACTACGTGCGGAGCAATACGTAATGATCTGGGCCTGGCTTGGGTTCCTGGCCTTCGTGGGCGCCCTGCTCGCGCTCGACCTTGGCGTCTTCAACAAGAAGGCGCATGCGCCGAGCATGAAGGAAGCGCTGGCCTTCACGGGCGGCGTCGTGGTGCTCGCGCTCATGTTCACCGTGCTCGTCTGGGTGGGTTACCACAACCACTGGCTGGGGCTTGGCAATCATGTGGACGCGGTGGATGGGCAGGTGAACGATGGCCGGCTTGCCGCCGTCAAGTTCCTCACCGGCTACGTGATCGAACTGTCGCTGAGCATGGACAACGTGTTCGTGATCGCGCTGATCTTCCAGCACCTGCGCATCCCGACGCCATTGCAGCATCGCGTCCTGTTCTGGGGCATCCTGGGTGCGCTGGCCATGCGCGGAGCAATGATTGGCGTCGGTGCGGCGCTGGTGGCGCGCTATCACTGGGTGCTCTACCTGTTCGGCGCGTTCCTGGTGTACACCGGCATCCGGATGCTCTTCACGACGGGCGAAGATGACGCACCGGGTGAGACGTGGGTCATGCGCAAGCTGCGGAAGTCCTTCCCCATCACAGAGGACTTCCACGGGTCGCATTTCACCGTGACGCTGAACGGACGGATGTGGCTGACGCCACTGGCGGTGGCGCTCGTGCTGGTCGAAACCACGGACCTGATCTTCGCCGTGGATTCGATTCCGGCGATCTTCGCGATCACGGCCGATCCGTTCCTCGTGTTCACGAGCAACGTGTTCGCGATCCTCTGCCTGCGCTCCCTCTACTTCGGGCTGGCCGGGCTGATCGAGCGATTCAAGTACCTGAAGGTCTCGCTGTCCGTGATTCTGGCGCTGGTGGGCGTGAAGATGCTGACGTCGAAGTGGCTGGTGCAGTGGTTCGGCGAGAGCCTGAACTTCTGGATGCTGGGTCTCGTGGCGGGAATTCTGCTGCTGGGTGCGCTCGCGAGCGTGCGGGACGACAACCCCCCGCGGGCGTCGGCTACCTGAGGACGAGGTCCATGATCACCGGTCGATGGTCGGAGGCCTTGGAGTCAGGGACGCGCGCGTAGATCACGCGAAAGTGACGTGACACGAGCACATAGTCGATGCGACGGACTGGCCTCACCGCCGGGTAGGTAAAGCCGGTGCCCGCGGTATCCGGCCATCCGTCGCGCAGCCGCGCAAAGAGGGGCTGCAGTTCCGGGGCGACGGGAACGGCGTTGAGATCACCGAACATCAAGATGGGCGTCGCCGAGTCGCCGATGATCTCCAGCGATTCAGACACCTGCTGGCGCCGGACCGTGGGGTCGCCCCGATAGTCCAGGTGCGTGTTGAAGACACGCACGCGTCGACCGCGCACATCGATCATTGCCTCGAGAAAGCCCGGCATCGGCGTGGGCGACGCATTGTTGCCCTGGGTCGAGAGCCTCGTGATCTGGTGATTCGTGAAGGCGACGATGGGGTACCGGCTCAAGAGCGCGACGCCGTATTCACGCGGCGGCGAATTCGCCTCTGCGCCGGGCAGGCGATAGATGGGCGCGAAGCGCATTTGCAGGCCGAGCTTCGTGGCCAGCTCCGTTGCCTGGTCGGCGAAGCCGCTGCGCGTGGCCCAGTGAACGTCCACTTCCTGCAGGGCGATGAGGGTGGCGCCGGAGGAGCGAATCACCTCGGCGATGCTGTCCAGGTTGCCGCCGCCTGCCTGGATGTTGTAGGTCATGACGCGGAGCCCAGCCGGTGGAAGCTGTGCAGCCGTGGGATGGACGCCCGCGGCCAGCAGCAGTGCGCAGACAAGAGACAGGACGGGTTTCATTGCCGCATGGGCTAGAGGGGATAGCGCAAAACTACCACGACGAAGGGCGAAGCGAGGGAAGCGACAGGGGGAACGGGGTTCTTAATCACAGAGACACAGAGGAGCACGGAGGGCCACAGAGGACTGCGACGGCCACTGCATGGAGGAACTGCGAGCGCCACGCGAAACACGCGTGGCGCTCTGTCTTTACCCCCAGTAGTGGCCGTCCTCTGTGGCCCTCCGTGCTCCTCCGTGTCTCTGTGATGAAGAAACCTCTTCACCCGTTCCCCCAAGAAGCGGCGGACGTTCCGCGAGGCATTGGTTCGTCGCAGATTCCATAAGGTCGCCCACGCGAATGGCGACGCATGCAGGTCCCAACGATGGCCCCGTACCAGGAACCCGATGACCGTCCGCGCCGCACCACTCGTTCGCACCGCAACCCTCGTCCGCACCACTGATCCCTCCCAACTCGACGCCATCTGCGCGTCGGCATATGACTGGCTGATGCTCGATGGCGAACATCCCAGTGTTAGGCTCGCCGAAATGGCGACGATGCTGCGCGAGATCGGCGGACGGCTTCCCTGCTATTCCCGGGTGCGATCACTGGATCCCGAGCACGTCAGGCATGCACTGGCCCACGGGGCCTACGGAATCATCGTGCCGAACGTCGACACCGCGATGCAAGCCGAGGAAAGCGTGCGCCTGGTGCGGACGTCGCAGTGGCCGTCCGCCAAGGTGGTCGTGCAGGCGGAGAGTTCGGCCGCGGTGCAGAATATCGACGCCATCGTCGCTGTCCCGGGCATCGAATGGGTGCTTGTGGGTCCGTACGACCTGACGCGCAGCCTGGGGATTCCCGAACAGTTCGATGCACCGGAATTCGATGCGGCCGTCCGCACGATCGAGGCGGCGTGCGACCGCGCCGAGGTGCCCGTGGGGATCTTCGGCATGACCCCGGAGCGCGTGGCGCCCTATACGGCACGTGGGCACCGCTGGGCGGTAGTAGGGATCGATCGCGTGACCTGAGGGGTACAGCACGGGTCTCCCTCATGTCTTCCCCTAGACCAAGCTGGAGGGTTCATGAAGAGAATCGTCATGGCGATGGCCGCGCTTGTGCTGCTCACCGCGGTGCCCGCGCAGGCGCAGACCGGGCTGTTTGTCGGCGCCCAGGTCACGGGCGCGTCGCTCAGCTACAAGGACGCCGCGCAGGATCTGGACTTCGGGTCCGGGTATGGCGTGCATGCGGGGCTGATGCTCGGCAGTTCACTGGGACTGCTCGTGAACTACGACAAGAACACGCTCGGTTCATCCACGGGCGACACCGAGCTGGGGCAATGGGACCTGCTCGGCCGCCTTCGGTTCATCGGCGTCGGACCGTTGCGGACCTATCTCACAGCCGGCATCACGGGGCGCTCCGCCGCCTCGGACGTCTACAATGGCACGACGGGCGACTTTGACTTCAGCGGCACCAACCCCACGGCTGGCCTGACGGCGCAGTTCATGGTGGGCTCGAAGCTGGCCGTGGACGGCGGTGTGCTCTGGACGTTCGGCAAGTTCAACGATACGCCGGGCTACAGTGCGTCCAAGGTGGAAGCGACCGGCTCACGCGTATCGGTCGGCCTGAGCTACTACCTGTTTGGTGGGAACTAGTGTCTCCGAAAGCCCGGACGATTAGAGCCGGCGCAGCTGTCACGGCTCTGAGTTTTGGGAACGGGTGAAGAGAGTCTTTATCACAGAGACACAGAGGAGCACAGAGGGCCACGGAGGACTACAAAAGCTGGGGTAACGACCGCGCGCCACGCAGAGAATTGCGTGGCGCGCGCAGTAATTGCCGTTGCAGTCCTCTGTGGCCCTCTGTGCTCCTCCGTGTCCCTGTGATGAAAAGACCAGAATACCTTAGTACTCCTGCTGCCAGTGCGGTGATCTAATTAGGAGCCACGCCCGGGCTCCGTTAGGTTTCAGGATGACCAAGAAATCACCGAGCAGCACCCCGGACGCCGGCTTTTCGACGCTTGGCCTCGATCCGCGGCTGCTCGATGCGCTGACCGCGCTGGGGTACGAAGAGCCCACGCCCGTGCAGCGCGCCACGATCCCCGCGTTGCTTGCCGGACGCGACGTGCTCGCGATGGCGGCCACGGGGACGGGCAAGACGGCGGCCTTTGCGCTGCCGCTCCTGCATCGCATCGACCCCGCCGCGCCGCCGCGCATGCGCCTTGCCGCGCTCGTCCTCGTGCCGACGCGCGAACTCGCCATGCAGGTGGCCGAAGCCATTCATCGCTACGGCAAGCCGTTCGGCGCCGCGGTGCTCTCGCTATACGGTGGCGCGCCGATGGAGAACCAGGTGCGTTCGCTCAAGCGCGGCGTGGACGTGGTGGTGGCGACGCCGGGGCGCGCGCTCGACCACATCCGGCGCAAGACGCTGCACCTGGATCACGTGAAATGCGTCGTCCTCGATGAAGCGGACGAAATGCTCGACATGGGGTTCGCCGAGGACCTGGAAGCAATCCTGAGCGAACTGCCAGCGACGCGGCAGGCGGCGCTGTTCAGCGCCACGATCCCGGCGCGCATCACCAAGATTGCGAACTCGCACCTAAAGGATCCGGAAGTCATCCGCATCGAACGACCGACGGCGGCTCCCGGTGAAACGGCCAAGGTGCGCCAGGTGGCCTACCTCGTGCCGCGCGCCCACAAGATGGCGGCGCTGGCGCGCGTGCTCGACGTGGAGGCGCCGGAGAGCGCCATGGTCTTCTGCCGCACTCGCACCGAGGTGGATCAGCTCACCGAGACGCTCGTGGCGCACGGTTACCGCGCCGAGGCGTTGCACGGCGGGCTCAGCCAGGACCAGCGCGACCGGGTGATGAAGCGTTTCCGCTCCAAGGGAAGCGACCTGCTCATCGCCACGGATGTCGCGGCGCGCGGTCTCGACGTGAAGCACGTGACCCACGTGGTCAACTACGACGTGCCGTGGGAGAGCGAGAGCTACGTGCACCGCATCGGCCGCACGGGGCGCGCCGGCCGCGAAGGGGTGGCCATCACGCTTGCCGAGCCGCGCGAGCACCGGATGCTGCGCAACATCGAGGCGGCCACCGGCCAGAAGATCGACATCGGCACGGTGCCGTCCGTCGCCGACCTCCGCACGCGGAAGCTCGAGCAGCTGCGTGATCAGGTGGTGGCGACCCTGCTCAATGAAGACGTGGATCGCTACCGGCCGATCGTGGAGCAGCTTGCCGCGGAGCACGACGTGATGGACATCGCCGCGGCGGCCATCCGGATGGTGGCCCGCAAGAGCGAGAGTGACCAGGAGCCGGTGGAGATCCCGAGTGTCGCGCCCCGCGGCGGCGATCGTGAGGCCCATATGCCACGCCCGGCGCGCCAGTCTCGTCGGGAGCATGCCGGCAAGGTGGGCGGCGGTGCCGTGGCGAAGCTCTATATCGGCGCTGGTCGCAAGCTGAAGATCCGTCCGGGCGACATCGTCGGCGCGATTGCCGGCGAGGCCAACATTCCCATCTCGCAGATTGGCGCCGTGCAGATCGGCGACCGGCATTCGATCGTCGAGGTGCCGGAGGACAAGGCGAGTTACATCATCGCCAAGTTGTCGGCGTCCACCATCAAGGGAAAGAAGGTCCGCGTACGGCGCGACCAGGCCTAGCGGCGCGACCGGGCCGAGCGGGTGAACAGGCGCTGACCGCGCAGGGCTAGGACTGTCGACGCGCCGCTTCGACTTGCGCACGGACGTCACACCCGTGCAGGTGGTCATTCACGAGTCCCATCGCCTGCATGAACGCATACATGGTGGTGGGACCGACGAACGTCCAGCCGCGCTGCTTGAGGGCTTTGGACAGGGCCACCGACTCGGGCGTGGTGGCCATGGTGCTCAGCACGTTCCAGGTGAGCTTGCGCGGACGCGACGCGACGTCAGGCTCGAACCGCCACACAAACTGCGCCAGCGATCCCTCGGCGTCGATGAGGTCGGCACAGCGGCGTGCGTTGTTGATGGTGCTTTCGATCTTGCCCCGGTGCCGCACGATGCCGGCGTCCTTCAGGAGGCGCTCGACCTTTCGCGGCGTGTAGCGCGCCACCTTCTCAATGTCGAAGCCATCGAAGGCGGCACGAAAGTTCTCGCGCTTGCGCAGGATGGTGAGCCAGCTGAGCCCGCTCTGAAAGCCCTCGAGGGTGATCTTCTCGAAAAGCCGACGGTCGTCGTGCACTGGGAAGCCCCATTCGGTGTCGTGGTAGCGGACGTACAGCGGATCAGCCGCGCACCAGAAGCAGCGCGTGAGGCCGTCGGGGCTGGCGAAGTGTCCGGCGCGAGTCGTCATGACCTGAAGCTAATATTCGTGGCGCCGGTGTCACGGTGCCCGCCGCGGGAATAGTTTTCGTTGCCCGCCACCACGGCGACTGAACCACGGAGCTCCTGATTTCCGTCATGCGGTTGTTCACTGCCTCTTTCGTTCTCGCCGCATCGGCCTGTGTGCATGCGCCGCAGGCCGCCACGTCGGCCAGTGTACCAGCGGCACCGTCGGCACCCGTGGCATCCGCGGACCGTGTCGTCCTGCTGGTCTCGCTCGATGGATTTCGGGCCGATTATATCAATCGCCCGGTTGCCGCCCGGTTGCGCCAACTCGCGGCGACCGGAGTTCGCGCTGAGCGGATGGTGCCGGCGTTCCCGTCGAAGACCTTTCCCAACCACTACACGATCGTCACGGGTCTGTACCCCGAGCACCACGGCATCATCGCGAACACGATGTTCGACGCGGCCATCGGGCGAAAGTTCAGCGTCGGGGATACGGCGGTGACGCACAATCCTCGCTGGTGGGGCGGTGAGCCCCTGTGGATCACCGTGGAACGACAGGGCAAGAAGAGCGCCTCGTTCTTCTGGGTGGGATCGGACATCAAGATCAACGGGAAGCTGCCGACCTGGTATCGCACCTATGATGAACGGGTGCCGAACAGCACGCGTGTGCGCACCGTGCTTGAATGGCTCTCGCAGCCGGCAGGGACCGGACCGTCCTTCGTGTCGACGTACTTCAGTGACGTGGATGGTGCCGGCCACGCGTTTGGTCCGGATGCGCCGCAGACGGACAGCGCAATCGCCCGGGTGGATTCCCTCGTCGGTGCGCTGGTGGACGGCATCCGGACACTGGGGTTGGCGGGAACGGTCAACCTGGTGGTAGTCTCGGACCACGGCATGACGGCACTTGCCGCCGATCGAGTGATCTATCTCGATGACTATGTCGACCTGTCCCGAATGACGGTGGTGGACCTGGCTCCCGTTGGCGCACTCGTGCCGGCGACCGGGTATGGGGCGGAAGCCTATGCGCGTCTCAAGCGCGCCCATCCGCGCCTGCAGGTCTACCGGAAAGGGGAGCTGCCAGCGCGATTCCACTTCAACTCCAACGCGCGTATCACGCCGCTCGTGACAATCGCCGACGAGGGGTGGACGCTGACGACGCGCGCCATCGCGGCGCGCCTTGGCCCGCCGAAGGGCGGGGCGCACGGCTTCGACAATGCGTTGCCGTCGATGGGGGCGCTGTTCGTTGCGGCCGGGCCGGACTTCCGGCAGGGCGTGGTGGTGCCGCCGTTCCAGAACATCCACGTGTACTCGCTCCTTGCCGGGCTGCTGGGCGTGACGCCGGCGCCGAACGACGGCTCCCCAGATTCCACACGGGCGATGTTGCATGCGCCGCGTCGTTGAGGGGTGAAGGGGGTGTTTATCACAGAGACACAAAGGGGCACAGAGAGCCACAGAGAACGACAACGGCAACTCTTTGGGGGAACAGCGAGCGCCACGCAGAATCTTGCGTGGCGCAATGTCCTTAACCCTGGGGTTTGCAGTCCTCTGTGGCCCTTTGTGCTTCTCCGTGTCTCTGTGATGAAGAAACGAGTCGACGAAACAACTAACGGGACGCCGGTTGATCAGGCCGGCGCCCCGTGCGCGTCACTACGTTGCGGTCAGTTGTCCTACGCTACTTCGACCGGCTCAGGAAACCAGAGTGCTGCTTCTCGGGCCAAGGCTGGTACCATGCCTGACGCTGCCGCGAGGGCATCGAGCAGGTGCTCCAACAGGAACGGAGCAGCGATCTGCTCGATGGCGTACCGGATCTCGTTATCCCTCCAATACGCATAGCCGATGCGTAACCGGTTCGCGTTGACTTCATTGAGCCACGCGCAAAGATCCTCGCTGAACGGCACGTCAGAGACCACAGTCCCAAGGACCCGTACAACGGGCGGTTCCTCTTCCACTATGACTCCTAGTGGAACGTCATCCACTCCAACGACGATCATCCCCGAGCCGTCGACTTTGAGTGTGCCCTCCGGCACATGGGGCGCGAGGCCAGTTAGGACTCGCGTGATGAGACGTTGTCGAACGGAGCCCGACTGCGAATGCGTTGTTGGCCTGGAATTCGTAGAAGACCGCTTGGCTCGGGCTGGTCTCCTGCGCACTGACGGCATCGGAATCACCTCCCCGTAGTGGGCGCAGAACCACCATGGGATGCGTCTCGGAGAAAAGAAATAGGCCGCCGTCCTACAGGATGTGAGGAATTTCTATAGGCGGAACCCTGAAGCAGGCCGGAGTGGGAGTGGCGATGCGCTCGATTGAGGGGCTGGGGGGTGAAGGGGTACTTCATCGCAGAGACACGGAGGAGCACGGAGGGCCACAGCGGACTACAACACACTTGGTAAACGACAGCGCAGCACGCCGATGCTGGCGTGTCACTCGCAGTTCCCCAGAGCAGTGGCAGTTGCAGTTCGCTGTGGCCCTCTGTGCTCCTCTGTGTCTCTGTGATGAAGAAACCCTTCACCCCAGACTCCCCTCTGCTGGATCCCTCGTCCCCACCCGCGTCTTCCGCCCCGCCGCGCGGCGGGAGAGATTTTGCGGGTTCCCCATCGCCGGAGTCCGTGATGACGTCCCGCCGCAACTTCCTCGGTGTTTCTGCCTCGGTGGCGGCCGGCGCCGCCCTGCCGGGTGCGCGTGCCGGTGCCATGGTGCCGACGCACGCCGATGATCCACCGGCCATTGCCGCGCTCAAGTCTATGCGCGACAAGGCAACGCCCATCACGATCGGCGAACGGCAGGGACGCCTGGAGCGCGCCCGAACCCAGATGCGCGCAAACAGCATCGACGCCATGATGCTCACCGGCGGCACGTCCATGGAGTACTTCACGGGGATGCGGTGGGGGCTCAGCGAGCGGTTGCTGGCGGTCATCATTCCGGTGCGGGGCAATGCGTTTCTCGTGACGCCGAAGTTCGAAGAGGAACGAGCGCTCGAACAGGCGCGGACGGGACCGCTCGGCGCGGCCACCGATGTGATGGCATGGGAGGAAGACGAGTCGCCCTACGAGCTGCTGGCCAAGGGACTGCGGAGCCGAGGCATCGCGACGGGTACGCTGGGGGTCGAGGAGACCGTCCGCTGGCAGTTCAGCGACGGGGCACGACATGCACTGCCGCAAATGTCTCTCGTTAGTGCTACGTCAGTGTCGGCTGGCTGTCGGATAATCAAGGACACCCACGAGATCGCGCTGATGCGACTGGCCGCGCAGGTAACCCTGACGGCGTACGAGGCGGCGTGGAAATCCATCAGGGAAGGGATGACACAGGGAGAGTTCGGCGAGTTGGTTGCCCGTGCTCATACGAAGTTGGGTTTTTCCGGAGGCGCCGGGGTGCAGGTGGGCCAGTACTCCGCGCTGCCCCACGGATCAGCCACCCCCCAGGTCATTCGCGAGGGATCGATCCTGCTCATCGATGGCGGATGCAAGGTGGAAGGGTACAGTTCCGACATCAGCCGGACCTTCGTCCTCGGCAAGCCAAGCCAGAAGATGAAGGATGTGTTCGAGATCGTGCACCGTGCACAGACCACGGTGCTGAAGACGGCGCGTCCGGGCCTGGCGTGCGGCGAGCTCGATGCGGTCGCCCGCAAGGTGGTGGTGGATGCCGGCTACGGCCCGGGCTACACGTACTTCAGTCACCGCGTCGGCCACGGCATGGGGATGGACGGCCATGAATGGCCGTACCTGGTGAAGGGCAACCCGCTGCCGCTGGCGCCGCACATGACGTTCAGTGATGAGCCGGGGATCTACATTCCGGGCGAGTTCGGCGTGCGGCTCGAGGATGACCTGCACATTCTCGACGACGGGGCAGAGTTGTTCACCCCACAGAGCACCAGCCTCGAAAGACCGTTCTAGCCGGTGTCGTCCGTATCCTTCCTCCTCTCCGCGAGATGACGCGTCCTGATTTCGAGGCCCTCGCACACCAACTCGACGAAACCGGCGAGTTCAAGGTGCTGCGCCGATTCAAGCCGCGCGCTTCGTACGGCACGCTCGAGCACGGCGAGGAAGCCAGGGTCGCGCTGTTCGTTGATGTGGAGACAACCGGCATGCAGTGGATGAACGACCGGATCATCGAATTCGCCGGCGTGCCGTTCACCTTTGGAGTCAGCAGCGGATGCATCACGAGCGTGGGGGCACCCTTCGTGTCGCTCGAAGACCCCGGCCGAGCGTTGCCGCCGGAGATCGTGCGACTGACGCACATCACGGACGAGATGGTGGCCGGCCAGCGCATTGACGACGCACAGGTGCGGACGCTCGCCGATCAGGCGCAGCTGGTGATCGCGCACAACGCACGCTTCGACCGGCCGTTCGTCGAGGCGCGCTTCCCGTTCTTTGCGGACAAGCACTGGGCCTGTTCCATCAACGACGTTCCCTGGGAAGCCCACGGCCTGACGTCGGTGAAGCTGGGGTGGCTGCTGATGGAGCACGCGGGATTGTACTTCCGCGCCCACCGCGCCGAGGATGACTGCAACGCATCCATCCACGTGCTGGCCACGCCATTTGCGGATGACGGTTCGCTGCCGATGCGGCACCTGCTCGAGTCGAGCCGCCGCCAGTCGGTGGTGGTGCGCGCCGTCAACTCGCCGTTCGACACCAAGGATCTCCTCAAGGCGCGCGGGTACCAATGGGATGCCGGCACGCCCGAACGAATGAAGGCGTGGCAGAAAGAGGTGGGCGAGGACACGCTCGAACGGGAGTTGGCGTGGCTGCAGGAGACGATCTACAAGGGGCGCGGCAGGCCGGAAACCAGGAAACTGACCGCCCGCACCCGCTACTCAGCGACGCGCTGACGTCGGTGCCCCTGTCTCGCCGACATCCGTGAGCATGACCCTGGTCGCCCTGATCGCGCTTGTCATTCAAGTGCCGACGGCAGGGCCATCGTGGGCCCGCGACACGACGACCTACGAGTCCGCGAGACTGAAGGCGATCGTCGAAGAGGCCGTGCGCGCCAATCGGCGCGTGCCCCCCGCGCTGGGATCCTACACGGCGCAGGTGGAGAGCGAGATCGCCATTGGCAGCAAGCGACCCGACAAGGGCGAACTCTCGTTTTCCGTGGAGCAGGTGGCGAGCACCCTGCGGTGGGATCGCACGGGCGCCTTTGAACAGCGCGTCACCGGGTATCGGTCACAGGCACTGGGGCTGCAGTTCGCCACCGTCGGTCTCTTCCGCAATGCCTGGGTGGTGCCATCGCTCTACGGAAACCGGCTGGCCCTGCTCTTCGGGCGCGATACGAGCGAGCGGGGGCCGCCGATTGGCCGGAGCCGGGCGGCGCGAGCGACGGCGTTCGCCATCCATCCCTTGGCGGAGGACGGCGAACGGGTCTATCGCTACCGCGGCGGTGACACCGTGGTGACGCTGCGGATGAACGACCGCGAGATCCCGATCGTGCGGGTAGAAGTGGAGGTGCGTCCGGATGTTCCGAGTGAAACGGTGGTCTTCACCGGCGAACTCGACCTGGATGCCGTGCGGCGGCAGATCGTGCGGATGCGCGGGTATTTCTCTCGCGTCGGCGGACCGGCAAGCCGGACTGGCCTGCTCGGCGCCGCCCGCCTGCAGGGCATCGCGTTCGTGGAACTGGTCAACAGCGAGCTGGACCAGAGCTACTGGCTGCCGTCGTACCAGCGATTCGAGGCGCAGGCAACGGCCCCCTTCATCGGCGATACGCGCGCGGTGCTCCGCATCGTCTCGCGCTTCCGCAACTACGAGATCCGGGCGCCGGACGGTGAAGCGGTCATGGGCATCAGCATCACCGGACCATCGGATACCATGCGCGTGCGCGAGCACCGTCTGACGTTCGCACCCGCGGACTCCATGAAGCAGTTCACGGCCTGGCGGGCGGAGCTGGGCGCGGCAAGTTCAGCGGTTGCCGCCACCGATTTCGATGACGTGGCACCGCACAGCTGGCGTCCCACCGGACCGCCGCTCACGACGCTTCGCCCCGAACGCGTGGATGACGTGGTGCACGTCAACCGCATCGAAGGTGTCTGGACGGGGCTGGGCATCACGCGCCAGTTCCGCGAGCGCATGCCCGGGCTGACGGTGCGCGCGATTGCCGGCTACGCGTGGAGCGAGCGGACGTCACGTGGGCGCGCCATCGCGGAATATGTCCGCGGACGGATGCGGTACGGCGTGCGCGCAGGGCGATCCCTCGATATCACGAACGACTTCCGTGTGGCCTTCGACTCGGGCAACGCGACGAACGCGATCGTGGGGGTGGACGACTACGACTACGTCGATCGCCGGTCGGCCATGGTCTCGGCGGCGCGCGTGGTGCACCGGCGCTTCGGCAGCGCCATTCGCCTGGATCTCGGCATCGTCGATGACCGCAACGCGCGCCCGTCGATGGAACGCGGGTTGATCGGCCGGCGGCGGTTCCGTGACAATCGCAGGGTGCAGGAAGGGCGGTATGCACGCACGGCGCTGACGGTCGATTGGCGCCCCGACGTGAATGGCGAGCTCATGCGCGTCGGATATGGAGGGCGGGCGTACTACGAACGCGGCGATGGCGACCTCGCGTACGAGCGGGTAGAAGTGCGCGCCGCCATGCGCTGGAACAGCGGGCGCGTGACCGTGGCAGCGCGCGGTGATGCGGGACAGGTCTTCGGGCGTGTCCTGCCGCCGCAGCAGATCTTCGAACTCGGCAGTTCTGAGGCGCTGCCCGGCTACGGGTTCAAGGAATTCGCCGGCGACCGTGCCGCGCTTTTCCGCGGTGTCGTCATGTACCGGCTCAATCGCTGGAACGTGCCGTTGCGGATCACGCGACGCCTCTGGCTGCCCAGTCCGTCTCCGGCGCTGTCGGCCGGGATTCAGGCCGGATGGACGGAGATCTCCACCGACGCCGCCCGTGTGGCGATCGAGCAGTTGGGGGTGGTGGATCCCAACCAGCTTGCGCTCTGGCGCCCGGTCTCACGTGCCAGTGACGGCGTGCGGGCGACGGTCACCGGCGGTGTGCGATTCTTCGGTGGAGCCGTGGGCGTACTGCTGGCGCGGCCGCTGGATCACGGCGGCAAGTGGCGCCTGCTCGTGACATTCGGCGGGCAGCTCTGAGATTCGCGTGGCGGGCTTCGCTATCACGGGGAGGGGTGAAGGGTCTTTTCATCACAGAGACACAGAGGAGCACGGAGGGCCACAAAGTACTGCTACTACTTGGTGTAAAGACATCGCGCCACGCGGGTGAATGCGTGGCGCGCGCTGTACCCCCAAGACGTTGCAGTTGCCGTCCTCTGTGGCCCTCCGTGCTCCTCTGTGTCTCTGTGATGAAAAAAACCCCTCCCCCATCCCTCTCCACCCTTCCAGCGGAGCCATGCGCCGCTAAAACTCGCCGATCAGCCCGATCTCCGGCTCGAGGTGCTGGTTGAACTTGCTTGCCACCGCCTCCTGCGCATGCCTGATGAGCGCGCGAACATCGGCCGCGGTGGCGCCGCCGACATTCACGATGATGTTGGCATGCTTGGGGAAGATCTGGGCTCCCCCGATGCGGAAGCCCTTTAGGCCGCATTCATCAATGAGCCGGCCGGCGCCAACGCCCTCGATCTTCTTGAAGATGCTGCCGGCACTTGGATGCGTTTCCAGTTGCGGATGGCGCGCCCGGCGCCACGTGAGGTTCTCTTCCATTACGCGGCGCATCGCCGCCGAATCGCCCGGCTGGAGTTGAAAGGTGGCGGAGAGCGCCACGTAACCCGGCTCGTGCAGGAGGCTGGCGTCGTAGCCAAACCGCATCCCCTCACGATCCACGATGCGGTGTGTTCCCTGGGGATCGATCACCTCGACGCCACGCACGACCTCCGCGATGAACATCGTGCGCTCGCGCGCCGGCGCCGGCGAGAGGAAGTGCAGGTTCTGCCAGACGGCCCCGCCAACGGTGCTCGGAATGCCGACGTAATGTTCCAGGCCGGAGAGGCCGCGCTCTACCGTGGCGGAAATGAGGTCGGCAACCACGGTTCCCGATTCCGCGCGCACCACACCGTCCGCCTGGAACTCCACGTGGCGTGCGACGTTTCGAATGACAAGGCCGCGAAATCCACGGTCGCCCACGAGGATGTTGGCGCCAAGACCGAGGACAAACCACCGAACGCCAAGCCGGCGTGCGGTGGAGACGGCAGTAGCGAGGGCCTCGGCCGACGTGGCATCGTACAGCACGTCGGCCGGACCACCGATCCGGAACGTGGTGTATGGAGCAAGCGGGACCGATAGGCGCATGTGATCGCGATCCAAGTCGGACGCGAGTTCGTCGGCAAGGACGCCGGGCGCAGGCAGGCTCATCTCAGTCATAATGATAGGATCCCGAATGATACGATGGTCGCCACGGGCCGCCAGCGCACGACGGTTTCTGACAATCGCACTGACTTTGGTCTGCGCGTCCGTCACCCTGCCCACGCCCACGGCGGCCCAGCGTGCGGACCTGGAGAAGGTCATCCGGCGCACGGTACTGCCCAACGGCCTCGAGGTGGTGGCCGTGGAAAACCAGGGCGTGCCACTGGTCACCCTCGAGCTGGTCGTGCGCAATGGCGCTTTCACGCAGACGCCGGAATTCGCCGGGCTCGCGCACCTGTACGAGCACATGTTCTTCAAGGCGAATGACCGGTTTCCGCGTCCCGACGAGACCATCAATCGCGCGTCGGAGATGGGGGCGGTGTTCAACGCCTCGACGCGCGAGGAGCTGGTGAACTACTACCTGACCATCTCCTCCGATTCCGTCGCGGCCGGCATGGAGTTTCTCGCGGCGGCGGTCCTGACGCCCCGGTTTCTGCCCGAGGAACTGGCCCGGGAGCGCGAGGTGGTCATTGGCGAGTATGACCAGCAGGAATCGTCGCCGTTCTTCCGGTTCGACCAGGAGATGGGGCGGCGCCTCTGGACCACGCAGTTCAGCCGCAAGAACACGATCGGCGACCGCGATGTCATTCGCACGACGACGCCCGCCAAGATGCGGGCGATCAGGGAGCTCTACTACCTCCCCAACAACTCGCTGCTCATCGTGGCCGGCGACGTGGACCCTGCGGCGGTGTTCCGCCTTGCCGAGCGGATCTTCGGCGGGTGGAAGCGCGGGCCTGATCCGTTCGTGGCGGCGCCGATACCGCCCATCCCGCCGCTCACCCGCAACGTCGGCTATGTCCACGTGGCGGACGTAAACGCCGTCACGGTGCAGATCCAGTGGCACGGCCCCAGCGTGCGCAAGGATGAAGACGCGACGTTCGTGGCCGACGTCTTCAGCGACCTGCTCAACGCTTCGGGATCGCGGTTCCAGAAGAAGCTGGTGGACAGCGGACTCTGGGAGGGCGTGATCGTGAACTACTACACGCTCAACAATGTTGGCCCGATCACGATCAGCGGACAGACGAGCCCGGACCGGCTGCGCGCGGCGCTGAAGGCGCTGGACGCCGAGCTGCGCGAAGTCCTCAAGCCGGGCTATTTCAGCGTGGAGGAGATGGACGCCGCCAAGGCGCAGCGCGCCGTGTCGAGCGCGTTCGAGCGCGAGAAGGCATCGGCCTTCTCGCACACCATCGGGTTCTGGTGGAGCGTCTCCGGCCTGGAGTACTACCTGAAGTACGTCGACGAAATGGCGCGGCGATCGCCGGCGCAGCTGCAGGAGTATGCCCGCAAGTACGTCATCGACCGGCCGCGGGTGGTGGGGGTGCTGTTGTCGCCCGAGGCCCGGGCACAGCTGAACCTCACGGACGACGAACTCTCGCGCTGGGGAGCACCGCCGCCGCGCGTCACTCCGGCCGGTCCCGGCCGTCGCCCACCGAACACTGGAGGGCGCCAATGATGCAGAGACCCGTCCTGCTGCTCGTTGCCGCGCTCTCCTCCGCCACGTCCGTCGCGGCGCAGCGCATCAGCCCCACGCTGCCCATGCAGCAGCGGCCGCCGGCCGTCACGACCGTGCACCCGGACACCTCCACCACGAGCTACACCGTCAACGGGGTGCGGGTCATCCACCGCGCGGGGGCCGCCAACCTGGTAGTGATGAACCTCTACCTGCTGGGCGGCGTACGTAATGCCACGCCGGAGACCGCCGGTTTCGAGCCGATGTACCTGGCCGTGAGCGAGCAGGGGACGGAGCGCTATCCCAAGGATGCCCTGCGCCGCGCCATGGCCCGCACCGGCAGCGCCATTGCGATCGACGCGAGTGAGGACTGGACGCTGTTCGGCATTCGCACCACCACGGAAGTGCTCGATTCCGTGTGGAACATCTTCGCCAACCGGTTGCTGCGTCCACGGCTCGACCCGTCCGAGGTCAGCTTCGTGCGCAACCAGGCACTGAGCGCGCTGCGGCAGTTGAACGAGAGTCCGGATGCCCTGCTGGCGCGCGTCGCCGACAGCGTCGCGTTCCGCGGCCATGCCTATGCCCTCGCGCCCGGCGGCAGCGAGGCGTCGGTGTCGGCGATGACCCGCGAGTCGCTGCTGCGCTGGCGGCAGGAGTGGCTGGTGAAGTCGCGCCTGCTGCTCGTCGTGGTGGGCAACGTACCGCGCGCGAAACTCGAGCGCATGGTGGCGACCTCACTCGGCACGCTGCCGGAGGGGAACTACGTGTGGGCGATGCCGGACACGCTGCCGACGCGGGCGGCCTCGCTGACCATCGTGCCGCGCACCCTCCCCACCAACTACATCAGCGGCACGTTCCAGGGACCTCGCGCCAACGAGAAGGACGCGGCGGCGCTCCGCGTGGCGTCGGCGGTGCTCTCGGGACAGCTCTTCAGCGAAATCCGGTCCAAGAACAACCTGACGTACACGGCGTCGGCTGACTTCCGCGATCAGGCGCTCATCTCGGGCGCCCTGTTCGTGACGACCACGCTCCCCGATTCGGCGCTGAAGATCATGCGCGACCAGATCCGCCTGCTGCAGGAGATCAGCATTCCGACGCAGGCGCTCTCGCCGCTCATCCAGCAGTTCCTCACCGAGTTTTTCCTCGACAATGAGACGAGCACGGCGCAGGCCGACTTCCTGGCGCGCGCGCAGCTCTACAATGGGGATTGGCAGGCGGCCAACCGGTTCATGGCCGAGCTGCGGGCGGTGACCGGCGAGGATGTGCGACGAGTGGCGCGCCGCTACCTGCGCAACGTGCAGTGGGTGTACGTGGGCGATCCGGCGCGCATCACGCGACGCCTCGCAGAGTCGTTCTAGCGGCGCGCCGCGAGCGCGGCGCGCACGTCGTCCCAACCGGCACCCAGCGCGCGCAGCGCTACCAGCGTGTGGTAGACCAGGTCGGCCGCTTCCTCGACAGCGCGCCCTGCGTCGCCATCGGCGCACGCGGTCACGAACTCCGCCGATTCCTCGCCGATCTTCTTGAGGCGCAGGTTGCGGTCGGCCAGCAGCCGCTGCGTGTAGGTGGGCTTCTCGCCGCCGGCGGAACGCGCGATCGCCCGCTCGCGGATGGTGGCGTCGACGGCGGACACCACATCCGCCGCCGGCGCCGTGTCTGCAAAGCACGACGTGGTGCCGTTGTGGCAGGCCGGTCCCGCCGGGCGCACCCGCGCGAGGACGGCGTCGGCGTCGCAATCCTGTTCGAGGGAAACGACGCGCTGCACGTGCCCGCTGGTGGCGCCCTTGTGCCACAATCCGCGCGTGCGCGAGCGGTAGTGCATCTCGCCCGTGGCCTCCGTGCGCTCAATCGCCTCGCGGTCTGCGTGCGCGACCATGAGCACGGTCCCGGTGGCGGCATCCTGCGTCACGACGGTCACGAGGCCGGCGTTGCGCGTGAAGTCGAGTTGGTCAGCGAGTGACATCAGGGCTCCAAAGCAGGGCGCGCGCGGCATCGGCCAACGCGCCGTTGGTGGCAATGGCGTTGCCGGCAAAGGCATCGCGCCGGCCATTCCATCCGGTGAAGACGCCGCCGGCCTCCTCAATGATCGGCAGAAACGGCGGTGCATCCCACGGATTGAGGATGGGATCCACCATGACGTCGGCGCGTCCGGTGGCGACGAGGAGGTACCCGTAACAGTCGCCCCAGCCGCGACTGATGGCCGCGCGCTGCGACAACCGATCCCACCCGGCGCGCTGCGCGGCCGACGGGAAATTGCGGTCGTCCGTCACGAGCACCGTGGCGTTCTCGATGGCATCGGTGACGCTCACCCGGCACCGGGCATCGTTGTGCCAGCAGCCCTCGCCGGGGGCCGCCGCGATGTACTCCTCCACGGCCGGATAGGCGGCCGCACCGGCCAGCACGTCGTTGCCTTCGCAGACGGCCACGCACGTGCCCCAGAGCGGGACGCCGCGCACAAAACTCTTGGTGCCATCGATGGGGTCGAGCAGCCAGCGCCGGTTGCTGGCGCCGGGCGTCTCGCCAAACTCCTCTCCGAGCACGCCGTCGGCCGGAAACCGCGCGTGAATCCACTCGCATGCCAGTTGCTCGGCGGCGCGGTCGGCGAGCGTGACGGGTGATCCGTCTCCCTTGGCCTCGACGACGAGGTCCTGTTTATAGTATCGAAGTGCTACTAATGAAGCGAGCCGCGCCACCTCGAGCGCCGCTTCCATCAGCACGGCGGGCGATACGATCATGCGGCCTCCCGCACGGCGAGTCCGGTGGCGCGCATGGCCCGCTTGAGGTCGGCAACGGAAACCTGGCCGTCGTGCAGGATGCCGGCGACGAGGGCGGCATCGGCGCCGCCCACCGTGAGGGCCTCGCAGACATGCGCCGCGGTGCCCGCACCGCCGCTGGCGATGACGGGCACGGAGACCGCATCGGCCACCGCGCGCGTCAACTCCAGATGATACCCATCGCGCGCGCCGTCGCGGTCGATGCTGGTCAGCAGGATCTCCCCCGCCCCGCGCTGCGCGCACTCCACGGCCCACGCCACGGCCTCGCGGTCGGTCGGCGTCCGCCCGCCGTGCGTGTAGACCCGAAAGCGGCCGTCTTCCCACTTGGCGTCAATGCTGGCCACGATGCACTGCGCCCCGAACCGATCGGCCCCTTCGCTCAGCACCTCGGGGCGCCGCACGGCAGCGGAGTTGAGGCCCACCTTGTCGGCGCCGGCGCGCAGGGCGGCGGAGATGTCCTCCACCGTGCGGATGCCGCCGCCGATGGTGAGCGGAATGAACAATCGCTCCGCAGTGTGGCGCGCGAGTTCGAGCAGCGTCGCGCGCTCCTCGGCGCTGGCCACGATGTCGAGATAGACGATCTCGTCAGCGCCCTCGGCTTCATACCGCGTGGCGAGTGCCACGGGATCGCCGACATCGCGCAGTCCGACGAACTGCACGCCCTTCACCACGCGGCCACCCCGGACGTCGAGGCAGGCAATCAGGCGGCGCGTGAGCATCAGGCGTCCTCGAGCGCCACGGCGCCCTTGGTGCTGAACACAGTGCCCGTGTCGACCAACGCCTGCCGCAGCGCGAAGCCGAGCGCCTTGAACGCGGCCTCGACGATGTGATGCCGGTCGCTGCCGCGTAGCACCCGCACGTGCAGCGTCACCTTGGCGGCATCGCAGAACGAGCGCATCCAGTGCTCGTAGAGTGAACTGGGAATCGGGCCCCGGTAATACGGGCGCCCGCCGGCGTCGAGCACGGCCTGCACGAGCGCCTCGTCCATGGGGACGGTCCGCTCGCCATAGCGCGCACAGGTGGCCGGCAGGACCCGCCGCAGCGCCTCGCCGACGGTGAGCGCCACGTCCTCGATGAGGTGGTGCCGCAGGTCGCCGCTGGCCACGATCGTGAGATCGAGGCCGGCATAGCGGGCGAAGGCGGTCATCATGTGATCGAGAAACGGCACGCCCGTGCGGATATCGGCGGTGCCGCTGCCGACGGCCATCTCGACGCGAATGGTCGTTTCCGACGTCTTGCGTTCAACGACAATCATTGAGGGAACTCCTCGGCCAGCACCCGCGGGTCAATGGCGCCGGTGTACAGCGCCATGCCGATGACCGCCGCCGCGACGCCACGATCCTCGAGCGCGCGCACGTCGGCCAGCGATCCGATGCCGCCCGACGCGAAGACCGGGAACGGCGAGGCATCAACCACATCCTCCATCAGCGGCAGGTCCGTGCCCTGCATGAGTCCTTCGCGATGCACGGCGGTGACGAGCAACCCGGCGAGCGGCAGCGATGCCACGTCATCGACAACCGAAAGCACATCGCGGGTAAGCGTCCTGGCCCATCCACGCGTGGTCACGCGTCGTTCGCGGACATCGGCGGCCAGCATGCACTGCCCGGGATTGGCCAGCGCCATGCGCTCCAGCCAATCGGGATCTTCAAGGGCCCGGGTGCCGAGCACCACGCAGGCGGCTCCGGCGTCGAGCAAGGTGCGAATGTCCTCCTCGGCACGCACGCCACCGCCTACCTGGAATGCGGCAGCACCGTCCCAAAGCATCTGCGTCACTGTCTCACGGTTCGAGCCGCGGCCCGTGGCTGCGTCGAGGTCAACAACGTGCAGCCGCGAGAAGCCGGCCAACGCCCAGTGACGGGCGATGCGCAGGGGGTCGTTGAGGCGCACCTGTTCGCGGTCGTACTCGCCGCCCACAAGCTGCACCACATGGCCCTCGCGAAGATCAATGGCGGGAATGGCAAGCATGTCCGTCAGCCGGGAAGAATGTCGTCAATGAACTGCCGGATGAACTCCACACCGGGCGCCGAGCTCTTCTCGGGATGAAACTGGACGCCAAGGGTGTTGCCGACGCGAACCGCCGCAGGAAAACGATCGCTCTCGTGCGTGCTCCACGCCACGACCGGGGCCGGATCGGCGGGGCGGCAGGCGTAGGCGTTGGCGTAGTAGGCGGTGCGCAGCGCCGCGCGCGCGAAGATCGGATCGGAAACATCCTCGAGCGTGTTCCACCCGATCTGCGGGACGCGCGCGGCCTTCAGGCGCGTGACCCGCCCGGCGATAAGGCCGAGTCCCTCACCGGCACCTTCGTCGCTGGCGTCGAAGAGCAGTTGCATCCCCAGGCAGATGCCAAGGCACGGCAATCCGTCGCGCAGCGCGTCGCGCGCCGAGGAGCGTGCACTGCCCAGACGGTCGGCGGCCATGGCAAACGCCCCCACGCCAGGCAACACCAACAGGCGGGTATCGAGCGCTTGCCGCAGGTCGGTCTCGAGACGCACCGATCGACCGGTGCCCTCGATCACCTTGAGGAGCGAGTGCAGGTTGCCGGCGCCGTAGTCGAACACGGTGATCATGGTGCGAGTCCCTCGCGCAACGCGCCAAGGAACTGCTCCATGAGCGGCCACGGACCCATACCGACACGCAGCACGTCGCCAAAGACAGGCAGCCCGGCAAAGGCGCGCACGGCCACGCCGCGTTCGGCGAGGCGCCCGGCCAGCGCCCGCGCGTCCGGCACCGGAACGCAGACGAAATTCCCCCTCGAATCGAGGGGAGCGAGTCCCATGGCGCGCAGCGCCTGCGCAACGCGCTCGCGCATGGCGGCGGCATCGGCCGCACGCGCACGCATCCAGTCCGCGTCCTCCGCCAACGCGACACACGCAGCCTGTTCGGCCAGCGCATTCACCTTGTACGGCCCGTTCGATTGCCGCACGGCGCGAACGAGCTGGGCGCTTCCCACGGCATACCCGACACGAAGCCCGGCCAGGCCCCACGCCTTGGAGAAGGTGCGGAGCACCAGCAGGCGTTCGAGTGACGGCGCCTCCGTCAGGAGGTCCTCGAGCTCCGGTGCGAACTCGGCGTAGGCGCCGTCGAGCATTACGATGGCGTCGCTCTCCCGGATGATGCGTCGCACGACCTCGGCAGGTGTAATCGTCCCCGTCGGGTTGTTGGGGGAGCAAAGGTAGATGATGCGCGCTCCTGTGGCGATCATCGCGTCTGCGTCGGCGGCACCGTCAGGCGTGAGCGGAACGGCCACCGGCTGCAGGCCATTGAGGCGGGCGAAGATGGGCACCATCGAAAACGAAGGCGCGGGATGCGCCAGCAGCGCACCCGGTTCAGCCACGGCACGAAACGCGGCGTCGATCAAGTCGTCGGACCCACACCCCGCCGCCACCTCGCGCGCATCCACGCCAACGAAGGCCGCGATCGCGTTGGTCAACCGCACGGCGGAAACGCCGGGGTACAGGCTGAGCGCGGTCGGGTCAAGGGAGCGCAGCGCGGCGAGCGCCGCGGGCGGTGCGCCCCACAGGTTCGTGTTGTCGCGCAGGTCGATCGCGCACGACGTTGCCTCCGGCGCGTAGACGGGGACGTCGCGCAGTGATGGGCGGGCGATCTCGAAGGCGGTCATCGCGATCCCTCCTGCCACTGCCGGGCCGACGCGGCGTGCGCGGGCAATCCCTCGGCGTCCGCAAAGACGGCGACATCTTGCGCCAGTCGGGCAGCGGCGGCGCGATCGATGCGCTGCCACGTGGTCCAGCGGTAGAAGTCGAGCGTGGACAGCCCCGAGTAGGCGCGACTCAAGCCCCCCGTGGGGAGCACGTGGTTTGCGCCGCTCATGTAGTCGCCGAACGCCACGGACGCCGTCTCGCCGACGAAGACCGTGCCCGCATTTCGCACCGACGACAGCAGCGACTCGGCCTCATTGACGGCGAGCAAGAGATGTTCCGGGGCCCAGCGGTTCGCAAATGACATGGCCTCATCGCGCGACGCGGCCAGCAGCAGCGCGCCGCGCGCGGAGAGCGCCGCGGCGATCACGTCGGCACGTGGCTCACGCGGGAGAAGTTCCGTGAGACGCTGCTCCACTTCCTGGAGGAGGGCCTCCGACGTGGAGACCAGCACCACGGCCGCCTGCGGATCGTGCTCCGCCTGCGCGAGCAGTTCGCGCGCGACGACCATGGGAGTGGCCGACTCGTCGGCGATCACCAGCAACTCGCTGGGACCGGCGGGCGAATCGATAGCCGTGACGCTGGCGACCTGGGCCTTCGCCTCGGCCACATAAGCGTTGCCCGGCCCCACGATGCGATCCACGGCGGGAATGGTGGCTGTGCCGTACGCCATTGCCGCGATGGCACCGGCGCCACCCACGGCGAAGAGCCGGTCAGCGCCCGCCAGTTCGGCCGCCGCCATCAGCACGGCGCTTGGCACGCCGTCGCGTCCCGGCGGTGAGCAGACGATGACCTCACCCACACCGGCCACGCGTGCCGGGATCACGCCCATCAACAAGGAGCTAGGATAGGCGGCGCGCCCACCCGGGGCGTAGACACCCACGCGCGCCAGCGGATCCGGACGGCGTCCGATGACCACGCCGTCGGACGTCACCGTCTCGCTCGGGATGGGGCGGAACGCCTCGTGCACCTGGCGAATGTTGGCGGCCGCCCGTTCGAGCGACCGACGCAACGCGGCGGGCAGTGCGTCGAGCGCGGCGCGCCACGACGCGCGCGGCACGTCGAGCGAGTCCATGACCGCGCCGTCAAACTCACGAGCGAACGCCAGCAGGGCGACATCACCCTCGGCGCTCACGCGGTCAATGATGCGCCGCGTCCGGTCGCGCACCGCGGGGTCGCTCGCACTGCCCCGCTCGAACAGCACGGCAAGGGCACGGGCGTCGAGCGAGGCCACCGAAGCGCGCACGGCGATGGGGAAACTGCTCATGCCATGAGCCTCTCGATTCGGGTCACGAGAATGCCCTCGCCACCCACCGCCTTCAGCTGGTTGATGGTGCGATAGATGCTGGCGGCTGGTGCCACGGCGTGCACGGCGACCATCGACCCTCCGTTCATCACGTCAATCACGGTAGGCCCGCTGATGCCGGGCAAGATCCGCTTGACCTCATCGAGGCGTGCGCGCGGCACGTTGGCCATGACATAGCGCCGCTCACGCGCGGCGAGCACCGAGGCCAGCGAGGCGGTGAGTTCGTCGAGCGCCTGGCTGCGGGCCTCGTCGCGCGCAATGCGTGCAACGATGAGACAGGCCGTGGATTCGAGCACCGTATCCACCTCCCGAAGGCCGTTGACGCGCAGGGTAGATCCCGTGGAGGTGAGATCGACGATGATGTCCGCGATTCCAAGGTGTGGAGAGATCTCCACCGCCCCGGACACCGGCACCAGCTCCACCTGCTTGTTGGCGCGGGCGAGGAATTCGCGCGTGAGGCGCGGAAAGACGGTGGCGATGCGACTGCCCGGCGGAACGTCGGCGACCGAGCGAATGGGCGACTCCTCGCGAACGGCGAGGACGAGACGGCATCGGCCGAAGGCAAGATCGAGGCGCGATTCCAGGTCACGGCCCGATTCGGAGGTCAGGTCCCAACCCGTGATGCCGGCGTCCGCCGCCCCGTCGGCGACGAACTCGGGAATGTCCTGGGCGCGGACGAAGATCGCCTCGAACTCGCCGCCGAGCGACGCCACCAACGCGCGCTCGGACGAGGAGCGGACTTCGAGCCCGGCGTCAGAGAGGAGGGACCGGGCGTCCTGGTTCAGTCGGCCCTTATTGGGAATGGCGATACGGAGCATTTCACGGGAAGGGAAAGGGTACAGAGTGTGGTGCGGGGGGAAATGAAAAAACCCGTCGGATATCCGACGGGCTCGAGGGGTCAGGCTGGCGGGCGGCGCGTTACGCCATCCGGATCATCAGCCGCACGTGAACGTGCTCCCCCCGGCCCGACGGACCGTGGTGATGCACGTGGTGATGGCGGCGAGTGTTCATGGAACGCGAAGCCTAGTCGGTCAGGGGGCTGGAGTCAAATTCGGACCCTGTTCGGCGATCGTCAGCGATTCGTCAGCGGCATGAGGGGAGGGGGGACGGGTCTCTTCATCACAGAGACACGGAGGGGCACGGAGGGCCACAGAGGACGGCAACGGCCACTGCCTGGAGGAACTGCGAACGCCACGCGGATGCTGCGTGGCGCGCTGCCGTAACTCCCAGTGGTTGTTGTTCTTTGTGGCCCTCCGTGCCCCTCCGTGTCTCTGTGATGAGAAACCCCTTCACTCCTCCCTGTCTGGACCCCCTACGACGCGATCAACAAAGGCGGGCGTAGTTCCTGCGCCGGAGGCACAAAGCCACGGGACGAACCCTTCAATTGCCCCCCTGGCCCGCCTACATTTCAACGGCTGGGGGAGCCCCCCTTTTCAATCCCAAACATCAAGAGTTTTTCGGAGGCACGACATGCGGTTCATCGGTTCGGCGCTCGTGGCGAGTGCCATTGTTCTTGGCGCGTGCAGCGGCGGTGAGAAGGCCCCGGCGGCGGATACCGCAGCTCCTGCGGCCGCCCCGGCTGCGGTGGTGCCCGGCACGGCAGCGGCGATCACCGGCACGACGCACGAAGTGAAGATGCTCGGCGACGAGAAGGGCTATCGCTTTGAGCCGAAGGACCTGACGATCAAGGCCGGCGATGGCATCAAGTTCGTCTTTGTCTCCGGTGGCCCGCACAACGTCGCGTTCAATGCGGCCGACCTGCCGGCGGACGTTGCGTCGCAGCTCGACGCAAACTTCGGCGCCGACAAGATGGCCGAGCTGTCGAGCAAGATGACGATGAACGCGGGTGAGACGATCACCATCTCGTTCGCCAACATCAAGGCCGGCACCTATCCGTTCCACTGCACGCCGCACCTGGCGATGAACATGAAGGGGACGGTCACGGTTCAGTAATCCGCCGCGGCCCCGCCGCGCGCATTCCTGGCTGACAGACGGGCGGGTCCGGACTCCGGACCCGCCCGTCTCTTCGTATCTTGCGGCAGATGCCACGTGCCGACTCGCGTCCCATCGCCCGCGCCGACTGGATGGCCGCCCGCGCCCTGCTTGCCACGCGTCGGCTGCATCCCGTCGCGCCGTTTGCGCTCGGCGCGTTCGCCCTCGTCTTCGTGGCCCTGTGGGGCGTGCGGGGCCCGTTGGCGGATCGCGCCGCCGCCGCCCAGCGGTCGGTCGGCCGCACGCAGGCGGCCGAACGCGACACCGTGCCGCTGGCGGCGAACATGCTGGCCGCGCAACGGGAGTTCGCGCGGCACGATTCGCTGTGGCGCGCACTGTTGTTTCGCGCCGAAGCACGGGCCGCGGTCCCCGCACTTCCCGTCGAGGCGCAACGTGAACGCGACTCGCTGCGACTCGCGCTCACGCAACTGACCGCCGCACTCGATCGGGCGTCGAAAGCGCCCCTCGCCACCTCGTATCGCGTCCTTGCCAACACCGCTGCGCTGCAACCGCTCGCTGCAGTCAGGGCGCTGGTGGACACGCTCGACCTGCTGGAAAACGTGCGACAGACACTGGATCCTGCAGCGGCGCCGACGCGGGAGTTTGCGGAGCTCAGCGCACGCGCGAACGTCATTGGACGCACGCTGCAGGACATTGGACTGGAGCATCACTCCGTTCTTGTTCGACAGATCGAGCTCATTGAATCATCGGGGGAGAGCGCAACCCGGCGAGCGTCCGGGTCAATTGACACCAGCGCAGCCCGCGCGGCCCGTGACAGCGCCCGCCGCGCTGCAGCGAATGCCGATTCGCTCCTGCGCGACGCCCGGGAATGGCACGCGCGTATGCAGGCACGCACCGACTCGATTGCCCGGGCCAAGGCGGCACGCATCCTTGGATCGTCTCCCTTCGCCGTCGCAACCAGCGCGTTGCTCCTGCTCTCCGTCCTCGTCTTCTCTCTTGCCGTAGTGGCGGAAGCCAGGGATCCGACCATTGCTCACGCCCGGGAGTTGGAACGCATCACCAGGCTGCCGGTCCTTGCAACCGCGACCGCGTTTCAAGTGCCACGCGAGGGGCGCGCCCGTTTGCAGCCTGGCACCGGTGTCGATCCGTTTCGCATGGTGTATCTCTCACTCACGGCAAGCGGCACGCGCGAGCGCGTGGTCTGCATCACGGGGGAGGACGTGTCGCGGACGGTCGCCGTAGCAGGACGATTGGCGGTCAGCGCCGCCGCTGACGAGCGCGCCACCCTGCTCGTGGATCTCACTCCCGGCATCCCGGCCGCATCGAGTTTCTTTGGCTGGCGCGACGAGCCCGGTTTCACCGAGGCCATGGCAGGAGTGCGACTCTGGCGAGAGGTCGCCCGTCCCATAGGAGCGAGCGAAGGACTGTCGATTGACGTCATTCCCGCAGGAGCGTTTCGCCAGGACACCGCGTCATCATTGCAGAGCGAAATCGCGCGCAGCGAGTTCAGGACGTTCGTTGGCGAGTACGATTTCACCGTGCTGGTCGCGCCCACGATGGCCGCCGCGAGCGTGGCCGCCACTGCTTGTGAAAGTCCACCGACTATTCTCGTGGCCCAGACCGCCCGGACACGACTTCGTGTCGTCAAGGCAAACCTCTCACTCCTTCGGGGTGGGGGTGTTGTGCCGTACGGTTTCCTTCTGATTGACGATTAATGGCTTGATAGTGACCATTTAGTGACTTTATACTGTCGCATCATGACATTGGTCTGCCGACCACTCGAAGCGGCAAATGTCCGTGATCAGTGACTGGCGTCGTTCGCGAGAGAGCCTGGGTGAATGGTGATCCGTTTCATTCGGTGACGAAGGAGTCGAGGAGCGCAGCACGACGCGGCGCTCACGCGTCCAGGAAGTGAGCCTGCGGATCTGCAAGGGAGTGGCCGACGGTCGGCGCCGTTATTCGCCTTGTCCACCCCGAGCACCCCGAGCACCCCGAGCGCCCGGAGCGCCCGAAGCGCCCGGAGCAGTCAGAGCGTTCGGCGCGCGAGTGCGGTGCTCGCTGCACGTCAGTATCTTTGTTTACGCATCAGCCGAGGCCCTTCCCACGCAATGAACGGCTACTCCGACCGCATCAACCACGCGCTGGCCTTCGCGGCCAAGCACCATGATCGCCAGGTCCGGAAGGGGACGCGGCTGCCGTACATCACCCATCCCGCAAACGTCGCGATCATACTGGCCCGCTATGGACAGGGCGACGAGACGGTAATTGCCGGCATCCTGCACGACGTTGTGGAAGACTGCGTCGGAGAGAACTGGTCGCGGGAAGAGCTCGAAGAGCGTATCGGCGACAAGTTCGGCGCAAACGTCCTCGAGACGGTGCTCATGGTCACGCACCGGAAGGTGGACGACGACGGCAACGAGATGGACAAGCAGGAGCGCAACGCAGACTACCTGGCCCGGCTCGCGCAGGCCAACGAGGCCGCGCGCTGGGTCTGTGCCGCCGACAAGATCCACAATGCGAGCTCGATCCTGGCCGACCTTCGGCGCACGGTGGACCCGGAGTCGGTGTGGGGGCGCTTCAACGCTGGCAAGGAAGGGACCATCCGCTGGTACCGTGCCGTGCATGACCGCCTGCAAGAACTCAACTTCTCGGGTGCGATCCTCGCCGAATTGCGTCAGGCCGCCGAAGCGCTCGAGCAGTATTCCGACATTGGGGCGGGGCAGTCGGGCGGGTAAGCTCTCCTGCTACCACGAAGGGCGAAGGGCGCGAAGGACCGCGAAGAAACACTTGGGGGAACTGCAACGACACTGCAGTTCCCCCGTTTTCACTTCGCGCCCGTCGCCCTTCGCGGTAGAAGTCCTCGCTCAGGAATTCGGATATGTCCGATCGACGTAGTCGTTGAGGATCACCAGGAATTCCTCGACGATCCGGTCGCCCTTGAGCGTCTTGAGCAGCGCGCCATCCACGTACACCGGCGCCTTGGGCTCCTCAAACGTCCCGGGAAGCGAAATGCCGATGTTCGCGTGCTTGCTCTCGCCCGGGCCATTCACGACGCATCCCATCACCGCGACTTTCATCTCCTCGACGCCGGGATGCGACGCGCGCCAGATGGGCATCTGTTCGCGCAGGTAGTTCTGGATGTCCTCGGCGAGCTTCTGGAAATAGGTGCTGGTGGTGCGACCGCACCCGGGGCAGGCGGTCACCTGCGGCGTGAAGGAGCGCAGGCCCAGCGACTGCAGGATCTGCTGTGCGACATGCACTTCTTCCGTGCGGTCCCCGCCCGGGCGCGGCGTCAGCGAGACACGAATCGTGTCACCGATCCCCTCGGCGAGCAGCAGCGAGAGCGCCGCGGCCGACGCCACGATTCCCTTCATCCCGAGCCCCGCCTCGGTCAGGCCGAGATGCAGCGGGTAGTCACAGCGCGCGGCGAGGCGACGGTAGGCGTCCACGAGATCCTGCACCTGCGAGATCTTGCACGAGATGAGGATCTGGTCGTGGCGCAGGCCCGTTTCCTCCGCGAGCGCGGCGCTGCGGAGTGCGCTCTCGAGCATCGCCTCGATGTAGACGTCCTTTGCCTCTGCCGGCTCGGCCAGACGGGCGTTGGCGTCCATCATCTCGGTGAGCAGGTCCTGGTCGAGGGAGCCCCAGTTGACCCCGACGCGCACGGGCTTGCCGTTGTCCACCGCGATCTGGACGATCGTGCGAAAGTTCTCGTCGCGGCGCTTGCCGCCCACGTTGCCGGGATTGATGCGGTACTTGGCCAGCGTGCGGGCCGCCTCGGGATACTTGGCGAGGAGGAGATGGCCGTTGTAGTGGAAGTCGCCGATGATGGGGACATCCACGCCGGCGTCGGCAACACGACGCGCCATCTCGGGCACGGCGGCGGCGGCCTCTTCGTTGTTCACCGTCACGCGCACGAGCTGTGATCCGGCGTGGGCGAGGGCGATCACCTGCTCCGCCGTCGAGGCAGGATCGGCCGTGTCGGTGTTGGTCATGGACTGCACCACGACCGGATGCGCCGACCCGACGGCGACGTTGCCGATGTGCGCGGTGACCGTCTGACGGCGTGGAATGAAGACCACGGGATTCGGGGCTGGGGACGAGGGAAAACTAACGTGCGGTGGACGCGAGCGGTCCCCGGCGCGATAATCCACAAGGACACCCTGTTGAGGATCGCCGCATCATGGCTGACGAACCGCTCTCTTCCCCTCCCCCCACGCCCGAACCCCCGCCCCCGCCCCGCCCCAATCTGCTCCGCCGGCATTGGGGAAAGTTCACGTTGCTGACCATCGTCCTGGTGCCGCTCATCGGCATGGCGCTCTGGGTAGCCGTGGCCTTCACCTACACGTATTCGGAAGGGACGCGCACGGGATATGTGCAGAAGCTTTCCCGCAAGGGCTGGCTGTGCAAGACGTGGGAAGGCGAACTGGCCATGACCACGGTGCCGGGTACCGCGCCCCAGATCTTCAACTTCTCGGTGCGCAACGACTCCGTGGCGCAGGAGATCGAGAAGATTGCCGGGAGCCAGGTAAGCTTGTTCTACAAGGAGCACCGCGGCGTGCCGACGAGCTGCTTTGGCGAAACGGCGTACTTCGTGGACGGTGTGCGAGGGACGAAGTAGACCCAATGCCCTACACGAACTGCGCGGCATGCGGTGCGAAAGCGCTGGTGGGAGCCACCCGCTGTCCGAGGTGTCAGGCGCCGTTCGTGTCATACGAGTTCGGCAGCGAACGGGTCGCCACGGTCAACTGCCCCAACTGCGGCGTGCAACGTCCCGTCGCGATCGGGGTCTGCCCGAACTGCCTCATGTCCACGGCACCCTCGGGGCGTCGCCTCGCACGCGGCCTGATGCTGACCGGCGTTGGCATTGCCGCGATTCTCGTGACGGGCTACCTGATTTCGCGTCGCACGGAGCTGACGAAATCCACGTTGGCGCCGCCGGCCAGCGTGGCCGACACGGAAGTGACGGCCGCGGCGACCGCACCAGGCGATTCCGTAGCGCTGGCGTCGTTCGATTCATCCGCGCCTGTGGTGTCCGCGCCGGCGAATACGGCGGGGGCATCAGTTCCAGCCGCCGCGCCCGCGGCAGCCCCTGCCCGCACGGCGGCGGCGTCGGATCCGGCGACGAGCGTCATGTCGAATCCCACAACGAGCGTCACACCGAATCCTGTCGTTCCGCGCCCTGCCCCGCCGCCAACCGTCGCCGTCGCCGATACTGGCGCGTGGGAGTTCGCGACGGCCAACACCTGGGTGCGCGTGCGCTCCGCGCCCACTCGCGAGAGCGACGTGCTGCGCATGGTGGATTCCGCGCAACGCGTCCGTTTAGGTCCGCCGATGACCAACGGCTGGCGCCCTGTCCGCGTCGGCGTTGACCGCGGATGGGTGGACCCGCGCTTCTTCACCGTCGTGCGCGCGCCGCGGCCCTGAGCCGCACAGCGCCGCGCTTCGCTCGGAGTGCGCGGCGCTCACGGTCACGCAGCGCCTGCAAAAGCCGGCTACTCCTCGAGCATTCTCCCGAACTCGGCGCGAATCCGCACGGTGCGTGCGAGCTCATCGGCGTTTTGCAGCACCTTCTGCCTGAGATCGCGCGGCAACTTCGGATGATCGCGGAGGAACTGCTGCACGATATCCAGCGCCGCGGCGTCCGTCTGTCCGTTGAGGAAGGCTCCAAGCCACGAGCCAAGGAAGAAGATGCGCCGGTTGGTCTGGATGAACGGCAGGGAGTCGAGCGCCGGACGCAGGTACGCGCGCGTCATCGCCTGATGCTCGAGCGCGTTGAAGGCGCCGAGTGAACCACTGGCCCAGTCCTCGTTGAGCGTGGCATCGGCGAAGTAGCGGCGGAAGTAGTCAGCCTTCGCGGCGGCGGCGCTGCGCGCGGCGCCGACGGTGAAGGCACGGCGGCGTCCGTCGGGGGTGCTGTCGCGCGCCATCTGCGCGGCGAGCTTCGAATCGGCATCCGCCGCGCCGAGGACCGTGAGGTGCGTGACGATGTCCCATCGGACCGGATCGCGCACCACATCTCCCGCGGCGGAATCAGCGGCCAGCACGTCGCGAAGCCGTGCGAGGGCGGACGGAGAACGCGAGACACTGATGAACGCATCGAGATAGGCGCGCCGAATGCCGTACGATCGCGCCGGATCCCCTGCCCCACTCCACAAGAAGCGCTCAACCGCCGGCTGAAGCGAATCACGGGCGGCGGCCACCAGGTACGCGTTCATGGCGCGGCTCAGACGGCCGAGCTGCGTGGGGACGCTCTGCTCGTCCGACTCCCTGGGCAGGTCGCGCACCACGAGTGAGACAAAGCGGGCCGGACGCAGTCGCGCGGCGCGCACTTCGTCCCAGAGCGTGCCCCAGAGCATGGCGCGGAGCGTGGGATCAGCGACTCGCGCCAAATCGCCGCGGAGCAAGGCGTCGCGGCTTGCGGTATCGAGCTGCACCAGTTGATAGCCAAAATCTCCGGCGTTCGAGAAGACAAACTTCGGGGCCTGCTTGCCGGTCGCGCGTGCCACGGTCGTCACGCGCCCCGTGAGCTCGACGGTGAGGAACTCACCCGTGATTGCCCCTTCGGAGACCAGCGGCACTGACGGGGGACAGTCAGCACACACAAGCGTTTCCGGATAGGCGAGTTGGACGCGCACCTTCAGCGGCCAGCTTCCCTGCCCCGACACACTCGGCTGCACGGGTCGCTGCACGAGCTGCAGCTTCTCAATGCGCCCGTTCTTCAGCGTCAGCTTCGTTTCCACTTCCGGCATACCGGGACGCAGCATCCACTGCTTGCCCCACGCAGTGAGGTCGCGACGAGATGCCTGCCCAATCGAGGCAAGCAGGTCCTGCCATGTGGCATTGGCGTACGCGTGCTTCGCGAGGAACTGCTGCACGCCGCGCTGAAATGCGCTGTCTCCCACGAGGAAGTTGAGCTGCTTCAGCACGGACGGCGCCTTGTTGTAGACGATGGCGCCGTAGTTGCTCTTGGCCTGGTCGAGATTGGCGAGCGATTGCCAGAGCGGCGTCGTCCCCGTGGTCTGGTCCACGCCGTACGCCGACGGCTTGTTGCTGAGGTAGAAGGTCTTCCACGCCTGGCTTGACGGTTCGAGGTCGTTGAGTGCCTTAGCCGCGATGTATGTGGCGAAGCCCTCCTTGAGCCACAGGTCGTCGAACCACTTCATCGTGACGAGGTCGCCGAACCACTGATGCGCGACCTCATGGAGAATGGTCGAGTAGCGGCCGAGGACGCGCGGCAGCGTGGGTCGCTCGCGGAAGATGAAACGGTCCTCGTTGTAGAAGACGGCGCCCGGGTGTTCCATGCCGCCGAACGGAAAGGCCGGCGCCAGCACGAAGTCGTATTTGCCAAACGGATACGGACGATCGAAGTACCGCTCCATCCACTCGAGGGCGCGGCGATTGAGCGCGATCAGCGTGTCGAGGTCGGCTTCCTTGGCGCGCGAGCCCCGCACGAAGACGTTGATCGTGCGTCCGTTCACGGTGGACGATGCGCGATGCCACGGACCCGCGGCGAATGCGATGAGGTACGTGCTCAGCGGCTGCGTTTTCGCGAAGCGGTGCGTCAGTGCGGCGGCGGTGTCTGTGCGAGCCAGCGAACCGTTGGCGACAACCGTCCACGCGCGGGGTGCACGAAGCGAGAACGTGACCCGCGCCTTGAGGTCAGGCTGGTCGAAGCACGGAAAGAGCTGATTGGCGTCGGCCGGGACGAGCAGGGTGTAGAGGTAGTCGCTGCCGTCGGTGCGATCGGTGGAGCGAATGATCGACGCGCCCGCCGGCGCGATGTCGGCGACGAAATCGATCTGGACGGCGTTGCCTCCCGGCTTCAGCAAGGCGGCCGGCAGCGCGAGGTGCGCGCCGTTGAAGACCGGCCTAGCCACGGGCGTCCCGTTGACGACCACCGAACCCAGCCGGCGACCCCGAAAATCAAGAATCACATCATCTTGACCGGCGCGCCGGAAGGTGACCGTGACCCTGCCGGGGGCGCTGTCGCGCGCCGTGACGTCGAGGGAGAGGTCATACCGGACGTCGGAGATAGACCTCGACCGGGCGATGGCCAGCTTCTGGGACACACCGCGCCCCATGAGGACCGAGTCGGGAAGGGGAGGGGACGCGATGGAAAGGGGGGCAATCAGGGCAGCCAGGAGAGGAAGCACAGGGAATGGGCGGGAGGGGTGGAGCCAAACATCCAAGCCGGCCGCCCAGAGGGCAACCGGGCGTCAAAACGGGCCGGGGGAGGGGGAGGGTAGCGGGCGCCCTTGCTAATTTGCCAGGAATTCATACGTTCAGGGTGATGCGACTCAGAGACCTGGTTCGTCCGGGTCTTTTTTTCGTGCCAGCCCAGCGCGGGGGGCTCCAGTGGACCCGTGACAGTTACGATCGGCTTCGACTCGGGACAGGCCCGAGCTAGCGATCAAGAAACCAGGAGTAGGGAATGCGTACGACCGGTAAGGTGAAGTGGTTCAATGATGCGAAGGGCTTTGGTTTCATCACGCCTGACAACGGAACCAAGGACTGCTTCGTGCACTACAGCGCCATTCAGGGCTCGGGCTTCAAGTCGCTCGCCGAAGGCGATGCGGTTGAGTTCGAGATCGTGCAGGGCGCGAAGGGCCCGGCCGCGGAGAACGTGACCAAGGTCGGCGGCTGAGCTTCACTCTGCCGTTCGTCCGTCAAGAAGGGCCCCGGGAAACCGGGGCCCTTCTTTCGTTACGGACATGCGCGGCGGCGATCTCTGACCGCCGCTTCGGCGCGAGCTCAGTCCCGCGCCGGCGCGAGCTCAGTCCCGCGCCACCGGCCGGCCGCGACGCGGGGGAATGACGTTCTCGATGGCTTCCGCCAGTTTGGCCTGCAGGTCGCGGCGGATTCGTTCGATGTCCACGTGGATGGCGAGGTGCCCGCCCGGCGACGTAATCACCCCTTCTCGCGAACTCAGCGCCTCCTCGGCGAGTAGCAGCGCCGTCGGGACGGGGATGGAGTAATCACGCGTCAGATCGATGGCCAACGCAACCTGCTCGATGCTCGCTTGAGACAAGCGCCGAGCGACTCCCTGCCGTCCGCGCTCATATCCGCGGACGCCGTAACGCGAGAGGATATTGTCGAGTTCCTTCTTGGGAATTCCGAGGGCGAAGGCGGCTGTACCGGTGGTTACCGCACGCATTTAAATATCCTCGAAAACGATTACAAAGAAAACTCACAATAGAAGAATATATAGTTCATTGCATAACATATTGTCAATATTCACTTAAAGCTATGTTCGCAAACTAATGTGGTGACTGCAACGGACAATCACGAAGGAACACACGAAGGCGCAGGCCTGAGGAAAAGCGAAGGGCGCGAATGGTCTCCGTTCACGGATCCCTTCGCGCCCCTTTCGCTGTTCTTCGCGATTGTCCGTTGCCTTTCGCTACCCCCCAGACGCCAGCGATGCCCGAGCTGCCGCAAGCTGACGACTGACCGCGTCCGGACCAGTACCCCCGTCCACATTTCGGTGCGCCAGGGAGGCCTCCGGAGACAGCTCGAGCAGCACGTCCTTCTCGAATGACCCGCTCGCGGCTGTGAACGACGCAAACGGCAGCTCCGTCAGTTCAACACCCTTCTCCTCAGCTTCCCGAACGAGCTTCCCGACCGCCGCATGCGCTTCACGGAAGGTCACCCGCTTGCGAACCAGGTAGTCGGCCAGGTCGGTCGCCATCATCGAACTCGTCACCGCACGCTTCATCTGCGCGCGATTGAACGTGAGCGAGGCCAGGGAGCCGGTAATGGCCGGCAGCAGCAGCGCCATTCCGTCCACCGCGTCGAACAAGGAGCGCTTGTCCTCCTGCAGGTCCTTGTTGTAACCGCTGGGCAGTCCCTTGATGGTGCCGAGGAGGGCGACAAGGTCACCCAGCATGCGCGCGCCGCTGCCGCGCGCCAGCTCCAGCGCATCCGGGTTGCGCTTCTGCGGCATCATGGACGAGCCCGTGCTGTACGCGTCGCCAAACCGAACGAACCCAAACTCGCTGGACCCAAACAGGATGAGATCCTCCGCCAGCCGCGAGAGATGCGCGCCCAGCACGGCGAGCGTGAAGAGCACCTCGGCGATGAAGTCGCGGTCGCCGACCGCATCAATGCTGTTCTGCGAGATGGCGTTGAAGCCCAGGGCCGTCTGAAGGGCGTCGCGGTCCACGGGAAATGCGGAGCCGGCGATGGCGCCGGATCCGAGCGGGAGCGAGGCGCACTCCACTGCCGCGGCCGCAAGACGCCGACGGTCGCGCGCGATGGGCCAGAAATGCGAGAGCATCCAGTGGGCGCCGCTGACCGGCTGTGCGCGCTGCAGGTGCGTGTACGCCGGCATGATATCGCGCTCGAGCGATTCGGCCTGCGTGACCATCGCCTGCTGGAGATCGTGCAGCATGGCGTCGAGCCGACCACACGCATCCTTGGTCCAGAGCCGTGTGGCGGTGGCCACCTGGTCGTTGCGCGACCGTCCGGTGTGCAGGCGCGAAGCCACACTGCCCACGGCATCGTGCAGCAGACGATCGATGAGTGTGTGCACGTCTTCGTCGCCGGCTTCGATCTGCACGCCGGCGGCAATCGTACGGCCCACGGTGTCGAGGCCAGCCTGGAGCTCCGCGGCTTCGTCCGTCGTCAGCACACCCGCCTGCGCCAATGCACCAGCCCAGGCCTTGGACAGCTGGATGTCGAACGGCCACAGCCGAAAATCGACGCCAATGGACCGATTGACGGCCTCGAGTTCCGGGGCGGGTCCGCCAGCGAACCTGCCGCCCCAGAGCTTGTGCGAGGGGGAACCATCGGAATGCGGAGAAGGCATAGAGGCAGATGGTGAAGCGAGAGTACGGCGGAGAACGGCAGAGAACGGCGGAGAACGGCAGAGAACGGCGGAGAACGGCAGAGAACGGCGGAGAACGGCAGAGAACGGCAGAGAACGGCAGAGAACGGCAGAGAACGGCAGGAACTGCTTAAACTACATATTTATGCGGTATTTCTCAATGGGCTGTCGGAGGCGAGTCGCCAGGCCGGATTCAGCGTTCGGAGAGGGTGAGCAGGCGCTTCGTCACGCGCTCACGTGCGGCCTCGGAGCGGCAGATAAGCAGCACCGTGTTCTCGCCTGCGATCGTGCCCAGGATATCGGGATTGCTCTCGGCGTCGATCGCTTCGGCGATCGGCTGCGCGCCGGCGGTATGCGTCCGCACCACGATCAGCTCGCGCGTGCTCTCCATCTTCTGGAAGAGCTGGGGAAGGAGCGCCGCCAGCGTCGCACGCCCCTCCTCGCCGCCGGAATGCTCCCCGGCGGTGTACCGGACGCCGGTCGGTGTCGGCACGCGCGCAATACGCAGGTCGCGCATGTCGCGCGACAGTGTAGATTGCGTGACATCCCACCCGCGCTCGAGCAACAGCTGCCGAAGCTCCTCCTGGCTGCCGATGGCGCGCGTGGAAACAAGCTCGAGGATGGCGTCTTGGCGTTCGCGTTTGGCGGCGGTCACAAAAGTCCTTTGGTGGCTTCGAGAGGATAGCATGCGCGGCCTACGGCCGTAAGCCGGATTGACAATTCCACATCGCAATATTATGCATTATTTGTGCATAAGATTCCAGTAGGCATCCTCGGCGCCAGCGGCTACGCTGGACGCGATCTCTGTGCGCTGGTGCAGCGGCACCCGCGGCTGGAGCTGGCCTTTGCCACGGCCAATGGGCGGCGCGGCGAGACGGCCGAATTGCCAGGCGGCGGCAGCGTGACGTTCGTGGCGCCCGACGATGTGCCGCTCTCGAGCGCGGCCCTGATATTCAGCGCCTTGCCGCATGGAACGAGCGCGGAATGGGTGCAGCGCGCGCGCGACGCGGGCGCGCGCGCCGTGGACTTGTCGGCCGACCTGCGGATCGGCAACACGGACGCCGACATCGTCTACGGGCTCACCGAAGCGCGCCGCGACGAAGTGCGTGGCGCCGAACTCGTGGCGAATCCAGGCTGCTATCCGACGAGCATCCTGATGGGCTTGTTGCCGCTGCTCGAGGAAGGGCGCGTGGCGCACGGGGCTACGATCAGCGTGAGCGCGGCGAGCGGTGTGACCGGCGCGGGTTTGACACCGCGAGCCGACCTGCTCTTTGGCGAGGTCACGGAGAATTTCCGCGCGTACGGCATCGGCAACACGCACCGTCACCTCAACGAGATGCGCGCCTTCGTGGCGGAGGAGGGCGTGGACGCCGACCTGATCTTCACGCCGCACCTGCTGCCGATGGCGCGCGGGATCCTCGCGTCCATGACCGTGCCGCTGACCGCGCCGATTGACGATCCGCTGGCGTTCTGGCAGCGTCGCTTTCACAACGAGCGTTTCATCGAGCTCGTGAAGACGCCGCCCGAGACGCGCCATGTGGCGCATCGCAATGTGGTGCGGATCATGGTGCAGCCGCTCGCGCACATGCGGCAGCCGACGCTGCTGGTGCTCTCGGCCATCGACAACCTGATGAAGGGGGCGGCCGGCCAGGCGCTGCAGAATGCCAACCTGATGCTCGGCCTCGACGAAGCGATGGGGCTGCCCGCGTGAGGCGGGTGGTGAAGATCGGCGGACGCGCGCAAGGCGATCCGCAGTTGATCGCACAACTCGCCGCGGCGTCCGGCCGAGGCGAGTCGCTCGTCATCGTGCATGGCGGCGGCGACGAAGTGTCGGCGCTGCAGCGGCGCCTCGGGCTCGAGCCGCAGTTCCGCGGCGGGCGTCGCGTGACGAGCGTCGAGGACCTGGAACTCGTGCGCATGGTCCTGTCGGGCGCCACCAACAAACGACTCGTTGCGCAGCTGCTGAGCGCCGGCGTGCGCGCCGTTGGCCTGTCGGGCGAGGACGCGGGACTGCTGACGGCACGCATCACGGATCCGCAGTTCGGGCGCGTCGGCGGCGCGATCACCGCGCACCCGACATTGCTCACGCACCTCTGGAGCGGCGGGTTCATCCCGGTGGTTTCACCGCTCGGACGCGACGCAGACGATCCACAGGGTGGCGGCCTGAACATCAACGGCGACGATGCGGCCGCGGCGATCGCGGCCGCCCTGGGCGCCGACGAACTGCTGCTCGTTGCCGATGTCGCCGGCGTGCTGGATGATGCCGGCGCCGTGATTGCCCAACTCGATGGAACGGCCGCCGAGTCGCTCGTGGCGAACGGCGTGGCAAAGGGCGGCATGGCCGCCAAGCTCGAAGCCGGCGCGCTTGCCCTGCGCGGCGGCGTACGACGCGTGCGCATTGGCAACTTGCGTGCGATCACGGACGCGGCTGCCGGCACGCGTCTCGTCCTGACCCCAGTTTCCGCGTGAGGTTCGCCCCATGACGACTGCACTCGCCGCTGCCACCGACGCCCTGCTGGGTACCTATCGCCGTGCACCGATGGAACTGGTGCGCGGTGCGGGCGTGGAGCTGTTCGACGCGGACGGCAAGGCCTATCTCGATTTCGTGGCGGGCATTGCCGTGAACGCGCTGGGCTATGGCGACGCCGCCCTGGAGCGGGCCATGCACGCCGCGCTCGAGGACGGGCTAGTGCATGTGTCGAATCTCTACCGCACGTCCGCCGGCGAGCAGCTGTCGCGGAAGCTCACCGAGAGCTCATTCGCCGACCGGGTCTTCTTCTGCAACTCCGGCGCGGAAGCCAACGAAGGCGCGTTCAAGATGGCGCGTCGGTGGGGACGCACGCAGGCGCCCGCCAAGCACGAGATCATCGCGTTGCGCGGCGCGTTCCACGGACGCCTCTTTGGCACCCTCGCCGCCACGGATCGTCCGCAGTACCGGATGCCGTTCCGTCCGCTGGCCGGCGGAATCTCGATCGCGGAGCGCGACCTCGGTGAACTCGAGGGCGTGCTGAACCCCGAAACGGTGGCCGCGGTGATCGTGGAGCCGGTGCAGGGCGAGGGCGGAGTGCGCGTGCTCGACGCGGAGTTCCTGCGCGGCCTCCGTGCGCTCACCAGCGAGCGCAACGTGCTGCTCATCCTCGATGAGATCCAGTGCGGATACGGGCGCACTGGAACGTTCTGGGCCCACGAGCACGCCGGCATCACGCCCGACATCCTGACCGTGGCCAAGCCGATGGCCGGTGGCCTCCCGATGGGCGCGGTGCTCATGACGCAAGCCGTCGCGGATGCCATGCAACCCGGCGATCACGGGACGACATTTGGCGGCGGCCCGTTCGTGGCGGGCGTCGCGCTGCATGTCTTCGATCGCCTGCATGATCCCGCCATGCTGCGGCACGTCACCGAGAACGGCGCCTGGCTGGGCAGCGCCCTGCGCGCGCTGGCCGACCGCTCGATGAAGGTCCGCGCCGTGCGCGGCATCGGCTACATGTGGGGCATCGACGTGACCGACGCGGCCAAGGACGTGGTGGCACGCGCGCTCGACCTCGGCCTGCTCGTCTGCTCGGCCGGCGAGCACACAATCCGCCTGCTGCCGCCGCTCGTGATGCAGCGCGCCGAGCTCGAACGCGGAGTGCGATTGCTGGAGCAGGCAATCGGATAGCCGGCCGCGACGGACCCGCCGGCGTCTGGGCACTGCGAACTGCCTTGCCGCGGATGACGCGGATTATGGCGGATGAACACGGAGACGACTCTTGCAGGGGGTGCACACCAAGGCGTCGGTGTGCACCCCCGAATGTCCGATCCACGTCATCCGCTTTTCTCCGCGTGATCCGCGGCAAGGCAGTTCAGGAAGAGGACCCCAGAGTCGTGCAGTATTGAAGACTCTTCATCACAGAGACACAGAGGAGCACAAAGGGCCACAGAGAACCACAATGCCTAAGGGTTAACGACAGCGCGCCACGCAGCTCTTTGCGTGGCGCTTGTAGTTCCTCCAAGAAGTTGCCTTTGTAGTCCTCCGTGGCCCTCTGTGCTCCTCTGTGTCTCAGTGATGAAGAATCGCCGTTTACGAGCAAGCCAATGCTAGTTGCCGACGGTGCAGGTGCGCTTGAACTCGGCCGCAGCGCGCCGGGGGTTCTCGATCAGCGTCCAGAACTCGGCGAAGTACCTGCGCATGCGTTCCTTTGCCGCCGGCGAGAGCGCGTCGATGGTCGTGACGGCGGAGTCGAGCGCGGCACGCCGGGACTGGAAGTGCGCGATCGCGGGCGCGAGTTCCTCCACCGGGCGGCAGTCGCCGCGCCACAGGCGATCACGCACAGTCCGGATGGGGAGCGACTTGTCGGGAAAGGCATACCGCGCGTTCACGGCCCCCGACCAGTCGAAATCGTACGGCACGGCATGCACGACGCCCAGGCTGTCCTTCAGCAGGGTGATGTTGTGCAGCGCGCTGACGGACAGGTCGGTGTTCCCGATCATGTACTCGAAGAGCTGCGTGTAGCCCCACTTGTCCGGCTCGAGGTTCTCGAAGAGCGCACCCTTCACCTCGAACTTCTTGGCGTTGCGCCGCTCCGCGAGCTCGCCGTCATCCTCGACGAAGAACGCCCAGCTCTGCACCGGCTTGGCCTTGCCGCCCGCGTCGGTGAAGGTCACACGGGCCAGGCGGACCCGGTAGCTCCAGGGCGTGATCGCCATGTACATGCGGTAGAGCGCGGCCTCCTGCAGGATGTACTCCTCGTACTCCGGCTTGGTGGGCCGACAGCTGGAAGCGAGCTTGAGCGTGCGATTGCCCTGAAAGAGAGTATTGCTCGCCGCGACCCTCGTGACCTCCACCTTCAACGGAGGAAAATCGCAGTTGCGAAACTGCCGGCGAAAATGCCCGCGCGTCCGCAGGGTGATGGGCACCTTGACCGCAGCGCCGACTGAGTCCTTGTAGACGAGCTCGGCCGGATGCAAGTCGCGATCGGTCGAGTCGCGATCGTTGACGAGCTTCGAGAGCCCCGTCGTGATGGTGATCTCGAGCGGGTCCTGTCTGCGGAACAACCCCTGCGCAGCTGCCACCGCCGGCCCGAGGACGAGCAGGACGACAAGTGGAACCCGGAAGCCCGCGCAGGAACTCCTCACCGCAACTCCACGCGACAGACCCCGGCGCCCGGCACCCCGAGCAGCACGTCGTGCACCACCCCGCTGGTCACCGTGTCGGCCAGCGTCACGCCGTACTCGGCGATGCGGCCGCCGTCCTCCGTCCGTTCAGCGCCCATGTACTTCCAGTCCTTGAACAGGTCACCGAACTCCTTTTCGATCAACGGGCGGGCAGCGTCGAGCTCTGGACACTGTACTCGTAGGAGGTGCGTGAACATGCGCTGGGGAGCGTCCGATCCCTCGGTGGCCATCTTCTTCTTGCGCTTCCACGCTCGGTCGGCAAGCGCCTCAAGCTGTTCAGGAGCGAGTGACTTGAGCACTTCATCGTCCATCTTGGCGACGAAGGTGCCGGTGCGGCTGGCGACCGTCAGGGCGCGCTCGAGCTGACGTTGCGCCCGCCGCCCTTCGAGCGATGCAGGCGAACGGCCGAACTCGGTAAGCCAGAGCCCCACGGCGAGCAGGTTGAAGCCGATCGACAGCGCAGCGGCGATCGTCGGCTCAACGGCAGCGGCGAGGCCGATGCCGGTGACGCAGAATACCGTCGCCGCATCCTTGGTGTCGTCGAGGTTCGTACGGAAGCGCACCGCCGCGACGATGCCGGCAAGCGAGAACGCGAGCGGGATGGAGTGCTTGACGAGCACCACGATGCCGGCGATGACGAGCGGCAGGACCACCAGCGCCTGCACCACGGATTGCGAGTATCCCTTCTTCTGGCGTGTGAGGATGTAGACCCAGGCCACCGGCAGGGCGAAGGCAAACGCGCTCGCCATGGCAATGATCGTCGGACGAACCGCCGGCCCCTCCGAGGTGGCGGTCCCGAGCAGGTCGCTCTTGGAGGGTACCGCGCCCAGCGCCTCGAATCCGGTGCCGGAAATCGACCCCAATCCGCCGACCGAGAGATCTTCGAACCAGTAGAAAACCACGCCCAGCGCCAGGTAGTACAACGCCGTGCGCAGGAGGACGTTATCCCACACGGGAATAGGCTTGCCGGAACCGTTCACGGGACCTCGGGGAGGGACAGTCTGCCCTACGTATGATGGGGTGAACTTGTGGCAGACGGCATGGGGTAGCAACAGGGAGGCATCCCACGGTGCCTCCCTCTGGCGGGAGGCCGCGCGCCGGTCCATCCTTTTCCACCCGCCATCGGCTTCCACCAAGACCCGAACGTGATACGCAAAGCCCTTGCCGCTGCCTGTCTGGCTACGGTTGCCGCATCGAACATGCAGGCCCAGAAGCAACCCGCGGCCACGAAGCCGACCTTGGTCGTCTTCATCACCGTAGACCAGTTGCGCGGGGATTACCCCGCCCGATTCAAGGAAGACCTGACGGGCGGGCTCAAGCGTCTGGTTGATGGCGGGGCGTTCTTCAGGAATGGATTCCAGGATCACGCCGTCACCGAAACAGCCCCTGGGCACGCCACCCTGACTTCCGGGCGGTTCCCGGTGCACACCGGGATCGCCGCCAACGCGCAGGGTGTCAACACGACCACCGCGCCGCTCCTGGGCGGAGCGACCGAGACCGGGGCGTCCCCGTTCCGATTCCGGGGCACCACGCTCGTCGACTGGATGCGCGCCGCCGATCCGTCCACACGTTTTCTCTCGGTGTCACGAAAGGACCGTGGGGCAATCCTGCCAGTCGGGCGCAGCAAGGGGGACGTGTACTGGTGGAGCGCCACCGCCGGCATCTTCACGACAAGTCAGTATTACGCCGACACATTGCCGGCATGGGTACAGCGGTTCAATGCACAAAGAGGCTGGGCGAGTTACGCCGGCAAGGCATGGGACCTGCTGCTTCCTGCCGACCGATACGTGGAAAGGGACACGGTCTGGGAGGAATCGAATGGCGAGGATTTCCTCTTCCCGCATTCGTTTCCCTCGGACACGGCCAGCGTGGCCAGGCTTCTGGCCAACTATCCCGTGATGGACTCGCTCACACTGGCCTTCGCCCTTCGCGGCCTCCAGGAGAACGAGCTTGGCGCGGACCGTCATCGCACGGACTTCCTCGCCGTCTCGCTCTCCACGACCGACGCGGTTGGGCACAAGTACGGCCCGGACTCGCGGGAGATCCACGATCAGATCGTTCGGCTTGACCGCTACCTCGGCGCCTTCCTCGATTCGCTCTTTGTGCTGCGGGACCAGAAGCGCATCCTAATTGCGCTGACGGGCGATCACGGGGTGACGCCGTATCCCGAGGTGCATTCGGGACGCTATCCGAACCAGAACGCCAAGCGCGTGAACCTCGACCCCCTGGTCACCGCCCTGGAGTCGTCGCTGCGCGCGGCGGGGGTGAAGAGTTCGGCTTGGAGTTTCGACGACGGCGTCTTCTCCGTCCACGACGCGGCGGCGTTCGACAGCGCCAAGGTGAACGTGGACTCGACGACACGGGCGTTCGCTGCTGCGCTGCGCAAGGTGCCTGGGGTGATGCGCGTGGACCTATTCTCGGACCTCGCCAAGGCGAATCTCCGGAAGGACACGATTGCCCGGCGCTGGCTGCACATGTTTGCGCCCGGCGGCGCAACCAGGCTTGCGGTCACCCTGACGCCGTACAGCTACTGGGAAGGCATCACGTACGCGACGCATGGCATGCCGCACGATTCCGACGCGCAGGTGCCGGTGCTGTTCTGGGGTGCGGGCGTGCGTGCCGGCGCGCCGCGCGATACGGTGCGCACGGTGGATATCGCGCCGACACTCGCGGCGATCTTGGGGGTGAAGCCCCTTGAGAAGCTCGACGGTGTCGTGCTGAAGAAGGCGGTTTGTGGCGCGAAGTAATCGCGCTTCGCGGAAGCCACGGCCGGCTGGACCGGCCGTGGCCGCCGCCTTCGATGCGCTGCGTTTCGGCCGTGAAAACACGCTCGACCTTCGGACAGGCCTGCCAAGCGGCGCGGAAGCGGCGCACCGGGCGACCCTGTTCCTGCGGCAGCGACAGATGGACGGTGCGCACGAAGTCCTCGTGATCACGGGGCGCGGCAACCAGAGCACCGATGGCGTGCCGGTGGTGCGGCCGGCGGTTGCGGCCGTGCTGGCCCGGCTGCGTCGCCAGGGCGTGATCACCGGTTGGGAAGAGCATACCCCGGGATCATTCGCGGTGACGCCGGCACCGATCACGGCACTGCTGGAGGCGCCGAGGCGCCGTCGTGATCCGGTGGAAGCCGCCGTTGCCGACCCTGCCGGGCTTGCCAGTCTCGACTTGGCGACGCGACGGACGTTGCGCGCGCTGGCGATCCGGTCGCTGCAGGCGCTCGGGGCGCCGGTACTCGAGTCCTTCGTGCACGATGAAATGCAGCGCCAGTTTTCGGTGCTCGGTGCATCCATACCTGACGGTCCCAACCGCGAGGCGCGACTGCGCGCCGCCGCGGAAACGGCGCTCGATGAATTGGATGGTGCGGAGTGACGGCTCGACTTCCCCTGCCCATGGACGCATGACCAAGACGCCCGTCTTCCTCGAACAACGCCCGCTCGGTCGCAGCGGCCATCCCACGTCGATCCTCGGCCTCGGCATTCGCCGCTTGGGGGAGGGAAGCCAGAAGGAGTTCGTCCGCGTCGTCCGCGAGGCGATCGACAAGGGCGTGACCGTCATTGAGACGGCGCATGAGTATGGCGACGGGCGCACGGAGCGCTGGCTGGGACTCGCCCTTGCCGATGGATACCGCGCGCGCGTCACGCTGGTGGCGCAGTGCTGTGCGCACCTGCGCGACTACAAGACGGCGATGCACCAGCTCGATGAGACGCTCGGGCGTCTCAAGACGGATCGCGTGGACCTGTGGACGTTCCACGAGGTGATCTACGACAACGACGTCGAGTGGATCTACGACCACGGCGGACTGGACGCGATGCAGGAGGCGCGGGAGCAGGGGAAGGTGCGTTTCATCGGCTTTGGCGGGCACAAGTCGCCGCACATCCACCTGAAGCTCCTGCAGCGCGGATTCGCGTGGGACGCGGTGCTGATGCCGCTGAACCCGCTGGATGCGTCGTTCCGTTCATTCGAGAAGAAGGTGCTGCCGGAGACGATCCACCGCGGGGCCGCCGTCATCGGCATCAAGCCGGTGGCGGGCGGCGCGCTGCAGGGGGTGAAGGGCGTGAAGCCCGAGGAGTCCCTGCGCTACTGCATGTCCCTGCCGGTCAGCTCGGTGATCTGTGGCATGGATTCCACCGCCGTGCTGCGCAAGAACCTGAGGCTCACCACCGGGTTCAACGCCTTTCATCCGGGAGAGATGGACGCGCTGCGGCAGAAGGCGCGCGGTGTGGCGGGCGACGGACGCGCCGAGCGATACAAGACGACGCAGGAACATGACCTGCTATCGGGGCAGGTGGCGCACGGCTTCGTCCCGCCGCCGAAGAAGAAGTCATGATCGTGCCCTGAACTGCTGAGCACGGTACGCTCATCGACCGGGAATTTTTCACCACGGAGCTCACGGAGAACTGCCGGAGGGGCACGGAGTACTGCCACTGCTTGGAGGACTTGCGCGCGCCACGCAGTGATTTGCGTGGCGCGATGTCGTTACCACAGGTCTTGTCGTACTCCGTGGTCCTCAGGCCGTTCTCCGTGTGCTCCGTGGTGAAAAAGCCCGCTCCGTGGTGAAAGAGGCCAGTTCTCGCGCTAGCTTAGTTGCATGCCCCTGACCTCCGACGAACTGCGCCGCTACGCGCGCCACGTGGTGATGCCGCAGGTGGGCGTGGCCGGACAGGAGCGCCTCAAGGCCGCGTCGGTGCTCATCGTCGGGCTCGGCGGGCTGGGGTCGCCGGCTGCACTGTATCTCGCGGCCGCCGGTATCGGGCGCCTGGGGCTCGTGGATTTCGACCAGGTGGACGAGAGCAACCTGCAGCGGCAGGTGCTGCACGGCACGTCGTCGGTGGGCACGCCGAAAGTGGAGTCGGCGCGCGCGCGCCTGCATGACCTGAATCCGCACGTGGACCTGCAGGTGCACGGGGAGCGCTTCGGTGTGCAGAACGCCCTGGCGCTGGTCGGCGCATACGACGTGGTCGTGGATGGCACCGACCAGTTTGCCGCGCGCTACCTGATGAACGACGCGTGCGTCATCAAGGGGCGCCCCAACGTGCACGGCAGCGTGCATCGCTTCGAGGGGCAGGTGTCGGTGTTCGCCGCACCGGGCGGACCGTGCTACCGATGCCTCTTTCCCGAGCCGCCGGCCGCGGGGACGGTGCCGAACTGCGCCGAAGGCGGCGTGCTCGGCGTGCTCCCCGGCATCGTGGGCAGTCTGCAGGCGGCGGAGGCGGTCAAGTGGATCGTCGGCATCGGCACACCGCTCGTGGGGCGCCTGCTTCACTTTGACGCGCTCACCATGCGCATGCACGAGGTGGCCTTTGCGCGCGATACGGCGTGCCCCATGTGCGGCGATGGTGCCACGCCCCGACTGCTTGATGATTACGACGACTTCTGCGGGACTTCATCGGTGGACGGCGCAATGCTCGACGACGAATACGAAGTGACACCCCGGGCGCTGCACGAGCAGCTGGCGGCGGGACGGACGCCGTGGCTGCTCGACGTGCGTGAGCCGTGGGAGTTCGCAACGGCGCGACTCGACGGTGCGACGCTGATTCCGCTTGGCGACCTCGCGCAGCACGTCGCAGAGGTGCCGCGCGATGCGGACGTCGTGGTGTACTGCCACCATGGGATGCGCAGCGCGCGCGCGGTGTCCGTGCTGCGGCACGGCGGCTGGACCCGTGTGCGCAACCTCACCGGCGGCATCGACCGCTGGAGCATCGAAGTGGACCAGCGGGTGCCGCGTTACTAGATGCTGAGCTTGGCGTACGTCCTGTCGCTGGCCATCGTGGCGGCGTTCATCGCCGTGCACCGTGCCGTGCGCGCGTGGCAGGTGGAGCGGGCGTTCGAGGCGAAGTTCGGGGCCCAGCGCAACGCCCGCGGCGTGATTGCCGGGGCCGAGAGCTTCACCCTCCTCGGCTCGACGGATCGGGCGATCGTCCTGCTGCATGGGTACAACGACTCGCCGCAGACGATGCGCTCACCGGCGGCGGCGATGCACGCGGCGGGATGGACGGTGTACGCGCCGGTCCTCCCCGGGCACGGCCGCTCGCCGCGGGCGTTTGCCGCGTCGGGCGCCGATGCGTGGATGGCTGCGGCCCGTGCCGCCGTGCACGAGGCGCTGCAGCGGCACCGCGTGGTTGCGGTCGGCGGCCTGTCGCTGGGTGGTGCGCTCGCCGCAATTGTGGCGTCGGAGGAGCAAGCGGTGAAGGCCGCCGTGCTGTTTGCTCCCTTCTTCGTGCACAGCCGCCGGCTGGGGGCAATCGCCACCCTGTGGCCGCTGCTCTCGCTCGGCGTGAAGTACCTCACCGGGGGGAGCGCGACGCGCGCCGTGCGCGATCCCGAGGCGCGGGCAACCCTCATCGCCTACGGATGCTCCACGCCCCGCCTGCTACGCGAGGTGCAGCGTGTCGTGCAACGGGCACGGGCGGCCTTGCCCGCGGTGCGCCAGCCGGTGTGGATCGCGCAGTCGAGCGACGACTACCGCATCCCGGACGAACAGGCGCAGGCGGCCTTCGAGTTGCTGGGGTCAGGCGACAAGCGACTGCATTGGACCACCGGCAACGGCCACGTGATCACCGTGGACCACGGACATGAGGCGCTCTCGGCCGAAGCGGCTCGCTGGCTCGAGTCACGCCTGCCTGCGGGCTAGGAGTGCCGGGCGCTCGGCTCGTCGGGTGACATCCCCCAGCGACGGGTGTCGGGGTACCGGGAATGACGGGGCGCGCGGCGATTCCAAAGCCCCTGATGCGCGGGTAACTTGAAAGTACGGGCGACGCCGGCGGAGTGCGCCGCCGCCCGATCCTGCCGACGGAGAGACGCGATGCCCACGATCACCTGTGCACACTGCGGCCAACAGAAGGAAGGCTTTGAGCGGCCGCCGTTCCCCGGCGCCATGGGCGCACGCATTCTCGAGGGGACGTGCCAGGATTGCTGGGAGCTGTGGAAGAAGCAGCAGACGATGCTGATCAACCACTACGGCCTGAATGTCATGGACCCGCAAGCCCGGCAATTCCTCACGCGGAACATGGAAGCGTTCCTGTTCAAGGCGGGGCGGCAGGACGACGTGGACACGACGAAGCAGGGACAGATCACGTACTGAGCCGGGTGCGGCAGGACGGCAGGATCTCCCGCCATCGTGGCACCTGTTGACATTAGTCGCGGCGTGTTACTTATTGCCCGCGCCATGTCCGCCCACAAAACGCGCCGCCGCGGCGCCGCCACCATCGATCTCGTGCTGTGCTCCGCCCGCGGCGGACGGTTGCACGTCCTCGTGACCCGATCGGCAGGGGGCACGCCGGTGTTGCCCTACACCTGGAGCGCGGACGGCGAGGGACTGGAGCAAGCGGCGCGGGAACTCGCGCGCGACGTCGCGGGGCACGAGGCGTCTTGGCTGGCGCCCGGCACCGCCACGGCGACCAAACGGCATCCGGCGGGGGCGGCGCTCTCGGTCCCCTTCGTCGGTGTGGTGGGGCCAAACGCCGCGGCGGCCAGCGGAACGGCGTGGCACGCAATCGACGCACTGCCGGCGCTGGCACCGCGCCAGCGGGCGATGGCGGAACATGCCTTGGACACGCTGCGGCTGCACATGGACCTGTCGCCGGTGGCGTTCCGGCTGCTGTCCGCCGTGTTCACGCTCAGCGAACTGCAGCAGGCCTACGAACTGCTGCTGGGACGGCGCCTGCACAAGGCGAGCTTCCGCCGGGCGCTGCAGGCCGCCTATCTCGTGGCTCCCACCGACGAGTGGCGCAGCGAGGGGCGCGGACGCCCCGCCCAGCTGTTCCGGTACGCGCCCCGCAAGCGGCGCGGCAACCATCGGACCGTGCGGTTCGATTTGATTGGCCGGTAGTCCCGGCCGGGAGTGCCGGCCGGGAGAACCACCTGGTCGTGCCGCCCACCAGCAGCGCAGTCCGGCGATGGCCGGTACCTGATCGCAACAAAACGGTGACACCAAACGCGGCATCCGGGGTAAACGTATTAGTTGCAGAGTGTGTCTAAGGAACTAAACGGAGGCAGCGATGCTCACGTACCTGGACTCCTTATGTGACGCGATGATGGCGCGGGACCTGCCGCGATTGCACAACCTCGTGGACGATCACCCCCTGGTGCGGCTGCTGCCCGCCGAGGCGATGAGCGAGGTGCGCCGCTTCCTCGCGCAGAAGGCTGGCCGGCATGCCGTGCCGCTGATGACCCTCCGCTTCCGCGACCAGACCGCTCGACTCCTCGGCGAGCCCACTCACGACATCGGCGCGCCGGTTCGCACGGTGCCGGCCCCGATGGCCCCCGTCGTTCCACGCCGCCGCCGGGGAACGGCGATCCAGACGGAGCTGCCGCTCTCCGCATAACTGGCCCTCGCGAACTTCCACCGCGAAGAGCGAAGGGCGCGAAGGGGCGCGAAGAAACGACCTGGGGACGGGATTTCCATCACAGAGACACGGAGGAGCACGGAGGGCCACGGAGGACTGCAACAACCCAGGGTTAAGGACATCGCGCCACGCTGAGTTCAGCGTGGCGTTTGTAGTTCCAGCAAGCAGTTGCCTTTGTGTTCCTCTGTGGCCCTCCGTGCTCCTCTGTGTCTCTGTGATGAAAAAACCCCGCACCCATTCCGTGGGGATTAGCCCTAGGACGATCTCTGAACAGCTCGCAGGACTTGACCGACAGACGTCCGCTGTACCGACACCCAGACTTCATCCTCCCTCATGAGAGGAGTAGTCGATGCGTACCGCATCCTCATCTGCCTTGCGCACCGTGTTCGCTGCCGCGGCGGTCTGCCTGCTGAGCGCGTGCCCGGCTGCCGACAAGACGACCGCACCCGTTACGCTCACCCCCGCCCGCAACCTGAAGGGGACCTGGAAGACCTCGATTCCGGTCACCTTCAACTATCAGACGGACTTCTGTTCGGGCAAGGAAACCGTGGCGGCCGCCGACTGGAACGTCACCTGGGTGATCACTCCCGTCACCGGGAACGACAACCAAGTGGACATCCAGATGACCTACTCGCCCACGAACTACCGCCGCGTTCCGAGCAGCTGCGGCAACTTCTCCACGGGCTACGTGCCGCTCGTCTCCCCGCAGTTCCTGCGCGCCACGCTGAGCAGCACCTCCATCTCGATCAACAAGCCGAGCGATGGCCTGACCTACAACGGCTCCTTCACGACCGACCTGATGGAAGGGACGTGGGTGCACTGGGAATGCATCGTCTACTGCACGGGCGAGTTCACGGGGACGAACCAGCTGAAGATGATGCGGCAGTAGCGTTCCGCTCGGCGCGCGCTAACGGATCCGCTCGAATGGCACGTTGAGCACGGGGTACTCCCGCCACCCGTTGTAGTCGAAGTGCCACCATTCCGTGGGGTTCACCGTGAACCCCTCGGCCTCCATCACCCGGCGCAGCAATTCACGGCGCGCACGTTCCGTTACGGTGCCGCCGGCGTAGTCCGCGTAGGCGCGATCCGTGAACTCGTCGTAACCGCTGGGCATGCGCACCGCGCGGCCGGACGCGAGGTCGTACAGCGTGAGGTCCACCGCTGCACCGCGGTTGTGCCGGGATCCCGTCGCCGGGTTGGCCACGAAGGTGCGCTGACTGTCGGGCGTGGCCTCGTAGAACATCCACGTCACATACCACGGACGGTACGCATCGTGGATCAGCAGTCCGTACCCCTCGCGCGCGAGCGCCCGATGGGCGCGCACCAGCGCCTCGGCGGCCGGGCGCTGCAGGAACGCGCGCGCCTGCGAGTACATCGCTGTTCCCATGAAGTTGTCCGTGGAGGCATAGCGGATGTCGAGCCGGATGGACGCGTCGAGCGCCACGAGCTCCACGAGATCCGGCGCACGCGGACCCGAAAGGCCGGCTGGAGGGGTCAGCGCCAGCGCCGCGGCACGCAGCACCTCCACCGGCCGGCGCGGGGTGATGCGGAACGTCGCATGAGCGGTCGTGTCAGTCTGCGCGGCCAGCGGTGCGGCGGCAGCGACGGCGAGCAACGCGAGCAGTGTGCGGCGCATGGTGAAGAGTGGCACGGCGCCGCAGGAAAGTGAAAGGCCCCGGCGCTGGCGGCCGGGGCCTTTCACTCATGCCTGATCTCCTGCCTAGAGCTTGGTGACTTCGTTCGCCTGCGGGCCCTTCTGGCCCTGCACGATTTCGAATTCGACCTGGTCTCCTTCAGCCAGCGACTTGAATCCGCTTGCGCCGATGGCGCTGAAGTGGACGAAGACGTCCGGTCCGCCCTCGCGCGAGATGAAACCGAAGCCCTTCGCATCGTTGAACCACTTCACGGTGCCGGTAATACGTGACATGACCCTGACCTCTCCCCACCCGGGGACATCCGATGATACACGTCGCCCGCCCGGCACATACCGGGCGGGGTCGTTGCCGCGACGGAGTATTGGTAATGGGGGCGCACGGCGGGCGGTACTGGCTTCGCCGTGCGCCCAGGCGGGGGGTTAGGCTGCGCCGGCGATGTAGCGGGCGAAACGCCCGCAGTTGGTGCACTTGAGCGTGACGTGACTCCGCGGGGGCGGAGGAACCTGGGACGGATCGCGCTCGATATCTCCGGAGCAGGACGGGCAGCTAAGGGGATGGCCGTTCCGGTCATTGGCGATGAGGTTCAGCGCCTGGGCCGGGTTGAACGAGTTTGGACGGGGCTTACGCATTACGACTCCGAGTGACGATCGGGAATGCCAGCCTATGTGGGGGGCTCAACTAGCAGTGAATGAAATGTAATCACCCTTGGAAGCCCCCTATGCGGGGGAGGAGAGAGAGGGGCTGATTTCTGATAAATCATTACGGATCAACGATTTACCGACGGCGACCTGAGTCTCACCGACAATTCGTCACTTCTCCATTTCCGGGCGAGCCATGCTGCGCTCAACCCCCCTCCAGATCGGACATGATGACCGACACTGATCATCGGGGTTCGCGATGCCTTGGTGGCTCTTTCACCGCGGGGGCACAGCGAAGGGTCTGGGGGTCACGGAGGACTGCGGGAACGGGGTTCTTCCTCACAGAGACACGGAGGAGCACAGAGGGCCACAAAGGACTGCAAGATCGAGGGTGAAAGACACCACGCCACGCTCAGATCAGCGTGGCGTTTGCAGTTCCTCCGAGAAGTTGTTGTGGTCGTTCTCTGTGGCCCTCCGTGCTCCTCCGTGTCTCTGTGATGAAAAACACCCGTTGGTCACACGTCGTTCACAAGCAAACCCTGAAACGCCATCACGTCGCGCTGTCCTGAGTGTGGCGTTCGCTGTTGCTCCAGAAAGTAGCAGCGAAGCGCCGGCCCCGAATCGGGACCGGCGCCTCTTCTGCCTGGCGTGTCAGACCAGAACCGGCAGCGCGCGGATCTTCTCTTCCCATTCCTTGGGACCGCTTTCGTGGACGTTGCTGCCCTCGCTGTCCACGGCGACCGTCACCGGCATGTTCTCCACCTCGAACTCGTAGATGGCTTCCATGCCGAGTTCCTTGAAGGCGACCACGCGTGATTTGCGAATCGCCTTCGCCACCAGGTAGGCGGCGCCGCCGACGGCCATGAGGTACACCGCCTTGTGTTTGCGGATCGCCTCGAGTCCAACCGGGCCGCGCTCCGACTTGCCGACCATGCCGATGAGCCCGGTCTTGGCGAGCATCATCTCCGTGAACTTGTCCATGCGCGACGCCGTCGTCGGACCCGCGGGACCCACCACCTCGTCACGGACGGGATCCACCGGACCGACGTAGTAGATGACGCGGTTGGTGAAGTCGACGCCCGCAGGAAGCGATTCACCCGCGGCGAAGAGATCGGCGATCTTCTTGTGCGCCGCGTCGCGCCCGGTGAGCAGCTTGCCGTTGAGCAGCAGGCGATCGCCCGCCTTCCAGTCCTGAATCTCGGCCGGCGTCAGCGTGTCGAGGTTCACCGACTTGGCGTTACGATCGGGCGCCCAGGTGACGTCGGGCCAGTCCTTGAGGTTCGGTACCGGCAGCTGCACCGCGCCGGAACCGTCGAGCGTGAAGTGTGCGTGGCGCGTGGCGGCACAGTTGGGAATCAGCGCCACCGGCTTGGACGCCGCGTGCGTGGGATAGTCGTAGATCTTGACGTCCAGCACCGTGGAAAGCCCGCCAAGTCCCTGCGCGCCGATGCCGAGCGCATTGATCTTGTCGAAGAGCTCGATGCGCAGCTCCTCGATCTTGTTCTTTGGGCCGCGCGCCTTGAGCTGCGCCATGTCGATGTGGTCCATCAGCGACTCCTTGGCCATCATCATCGCCTTCTCGGCGGAGCCGCCGATGCCGATGCCGATGATGCCTGGAGGACACCAGCCGGCCCCCATGGTCGGGACGGTCTTGATGACCCAGTCCACCAGGGAATCGCTCGGGTTGAGCATGGCGAACTTGGACTTGTTCTCGGAGCCGCCGCCCTTGGCGGCCAACTTCACCTCGACGGTGTCGCCGGGGACGATCTCGTAGTGTACGACGGCGGGCGTGTTGTCGCGCGTGTTCTTTCGCGTGAAGGCCGGGTCGGCAACAATGGAGGCGCGCAGGACATTGTCGGGCTGCAGGTAGGCGCGACGGACGCCCTCGTTCACCATGTCGGTGACGCTCATGGTGGCGTCCCACTGCACGTTCATGCCGACCTTCACGAAGACCACTACGATGCCGGTGTCCTGGCAGATGGGGCGGTGCCCCTCAGCGCACATGCGCGAGTTGGTGAGGATCTGCGCGATGGCGTCCCTGGCGGCCGGTCCCTGCTCGAGCCTGTACGCCTCTCCGAGCGCCTTGATGTAGTCGACCGGGTGATAGTAGGAGATGTGCTGCAGCGCGTCCTGGACGCTCTGGATGAAGTCGTCCTGCTTGATGACGGTCATAGGGCCTTCAGGTTGGGTGAAGCCGGTGGGGCCGCCCTTAATCTAGCAGCACTGTCTCGCCGCGGATTGCGCGGAGGGCGGGGCGGATGGACGCTGATCGACTGGCCGCCGCCGGGTGCCACGGAATTCCCCCGCATCGTGTCAGCGCCTGCCCGATGGCAGGTGTGGGCATGCGGCGCAACATTTCCGTATTGGCTTATAACGATATTGTGGTCTACTTCCCGGGGTGATTGTCATGCGTTCAGCCGTTTCTCGTGCCGCGCTGGGACTGATCGCGGCGTTCTCCCTCCTCGCGTCCCCTGAAGCGGCCGCGCAGGAGGCACAGCGCGTGTACGTCGTGGTCGCCGATTCGGTGCCCATGTCCGTACCGGCTGCCGCGACGGCGCTCGCCGGCGCGCTGACGCGGCAGGGTTGGACGGTGCTCGCCAATCATGCGGTTGGCACCGCCGCGCCGCGCTGCACGTACGATGCGCGCGTGGTCGTTGCGCAGCAGCCCGCGCGAGTCGCGGCACTGCTTGCCAACGGTGCCCAGGCGGCCTTCGCCGTTCCGGTGCGCCTCGGAATCTTCGAGGATGAGGGTGGCGTGCATGTGTCGCTGGTGAATCCGTTGTCTGTTGAACGGACGATCGTCGCCGAGTCAGGGCTCGAGTCGAGTGGACGCACGCTGGTGGATGAACTCTCCGCTGTCGCGGTTGCCGCGACGCAGGGCCGCAGGGTGCATCGTCCGTTCGGCCAGTCGCGCACGCGCGGCCTGATTGGCAAGACCATGGGCGTGATGGCCGGTGGAGCGTTCACCAAGCAGGTCGGGACAATCACGGTCTCGACCGGCGGCACACCGGCCGACGTGCGTCGAGTGGCCGATGACCTTTGGACCCGGCTGCAGAAACCGGCCGCTGGCAAGTGGCAGCTGCGCGGCGTCTACCGCCTGGATCTCATGGAGCAGGGCCTGGTCATCCTTGGCGTGAGTGGTGCTGCAATGGAAGCCAAGGCGTTCGGAATCGTCGGCGCGGGCGGAGATGGCAGCCGCTCGAAGTTCAGCTGCCCCGGCCTGGCCTATGCCGCGGCGTTTCCCCTGGAGCTCGTGATCCGACGGGACGGCGGGCAGGTTCGCGTGGAGGCGATCGACGCAATGTTCCGCATGAAGATGTACTTCGAGGATGCCGGACAGATGAAGTTCGCGCGCAACATGATGATGCCGGGCTCGATCGCCGATGAACTCAAGGGGATCGTATTGGGGCAGGCGCGGTAGATCGCGGGATGCTGACGCGTGCACTGACGCTCGCTGTCGGCCGCTGACTACCGGGCCGGCAGTCGCCGAATGGAGAGAATACCCAGCGCCGGTCCCACCGCGAGGAAGGCAAAGGCCCACGGCCATCCAGCGATGCGTACGATCAGCGGCACCACCTGAATGGTGAGCGTCGTGAGCAGGAAGCCGAGTGAGACCTGCAGCGTGAGCGCGGTGCCAACCGCATGGGCTGGCACGCTCTCGGTGACGAGCACGCTGAACTGCGCGCTGTCGGCGATGATGAAGAAGCCCCAGACCAGCGCCACGGGAGTCAGCAGCCACAGTGAGTGGCCGAAGAGCAGTCCGATGAGTGCGCAGGCCGTGCCGCTCACCGCCATGGCGATGGTGACGAGCCGCGCACGACCAATACGATCGGACACCAATCCGCCCCAGACGCATCCGACACCGCCCACGGCGATGATGGCGAAGCCGATCAGGGAGGACGCGCGCGTCGCGACGGGAGCCACCGCGTGCGGGCTCGCCGCGATGCTGGCTGCGACAAAGGCGGGAATCCAGGTCCAGTAGGCGTACAGTTCGGTCATGTGGCCCAGGTACCCGCCGGTCGCCTGACGAAAGCGCGGCTCGCGAACGACGCTGCGCACCAGGTGCCAGTCGAAGGGGCGCGACGGAAAGGCAAACGGTCCGTCACGGTAGCCGAACCAGATGAGCGCGGCGGCGAGCAGGGCGCTCGCCGAGCTCAACGCGACGAGCGCGGCGACGGTGGTTCCCGGCAGCGCTCCAATCAGGTATGGCCCGGCCTTTCCCACGGTCAGCGCGCCGACGATGGTGCCGACCGCGAGGCCACGGCGCTGCCGGAACCAGGTGCTCGTCATCTTCATCGCCGGCGGATAGACGCCGGCAAGGCAGGCGCCGGCAAGGAAGCGCGAGAGCAGGGCAGGGACGAGCCCGTCGGCAAAGGCGAGGCCGGCATTGGCGACCGCACCGCTCAGTGCCGCGATGGTGAAGAGCGTTCGGGCGGGAACGACATCGGCCATGTTCAGAAATGCCGAGATGGCCGTCCCCGCCACAAAGCCAAGCTGCACGGCAATCGTGAGCCAGGCGACCTCAGCGCCGTCGAGTTGCCAGAGGCGCTGCAATTCCGGCGCGACCGCGCTTCCCGCGAACCAGAGCGACATGCCGAGCAGCTCCGCAACGGAGAGCAGTGCGAGCATCCGCCAGCGATCAGGATGCGCGTCGATCACCGGCGGCATGGAGTCGGGCGCCGCCGCCGCAGTGATCGAACCCACGCTCATTCCCACCCGTGCGGACGCCGCCAGAGCCGCTTCTGCACGGGCCATGGACGCTTGAGCGTAAAGGCGTCGTCGCCAAAGTGCTCGTCATTGGCGAGCGTGTCGGTGACGTCGGCGGCCTTCGCTGATGCCTGGTCGGCCCAGTGCAAAATCTCCGCCTCGAGCGTCATGGGCGGCACCGCCGCCCCGAATTCGAGCGACCCGTGATGCGACTGGATGAAGTGCTGCAGCTCGAGTTCCTGCTCCGCGGTAAACGCGCCCTCCGGCAACGCCCGCAGGCGGCGGTCGAGCATCATCGAGCCGAGCACGATGTGTCCGAGCAGATGCCCCGCCGTCGTGTGGCCAAAGCCGGTTGGGCTGACGCTGTACGCCTCAACCTTGCCGATGTCGTGGAGCAGGGCGGCGACGGTGACGAGCTCGACGTTCGCATGCATGGTGCGCGCGATCCCCTGGGCGATGCTGGCGACCTCGACGCTGTGCAGCAGCAGCCCGCCAATCTGCGCGTGATGTCCGGTGGTGGAGCCGGGCGCGCGCTCGAAGTCCTGCCGAAAAACATCGTCGGCGAAGAACAGGTCGAGCGCCGTGCGCAGGCGCGCGGAGGTCATCACCGAACGCTGCTGGTCGATCCACGCCCACAGTTCCGCCGGCTTGCGCGCGATGCGCGGCAGGAACTGTTCAGCGCTTCCCGCCGACGCGGGCAAGACCCGAAGCGGTGCCGTGAGCGTGAGCTGCCGCTTGCCCTGATACTCGCCCACGTTGCCGATGGCCTGCACGACCTTCCCCTTTTCCGCTCCCGCCACCCATGGGAGCTGCTCGGACCAGACGGGAGCGGTCTCGATGCGCCCCGTGGCGTTGCCGAGGGTCAGCCGCGCGAACGGCTTGCCGTCGCGGGTATCTCTGTCGGCGCGATCCAATACCAACAACTCGTGTTGGATGCGGTCACCGGCGTGGAGCTTGGAGAGATCGAGCAAGGGCAAGTGACGGAGGACGGAGGACGGAAGACGGAGGATGGCAGATAGAAACTATCGCGGAGTGCTGACAGTTGCCTCATCCGAAACGCGCGCTTCCTGGCAAAACAACGCGCCCTGCATCGGGGACGATGACCGGGCGCGGTGGGGAGGGCTGAACGAGGCTCTCCTTGATTAACTACTACGTATCCGCGGGGCGGCTGGTTTCAGCCGCCGCGCGCTCGGCGTCGAGCAGGGCCTGCTTGCGCTCCACCCCCCAGCGATAGCCGCCGAGTTCGCCGGTCTGGCGCACGACGCGATGGCACGGAATAAGCACCGCCACGTTGTTGTGTGCACAGGCTTGCGCCACCGCCCGCGACGCGGTGGGGCGGCCCACGGCGGCCGCGATCTGCTGGTACGAGCGCTGCTCGCCGTGCGGGATGCGCCGGAGCGCGGCCCACACGCTTTCCTCGAACGGCGTGCCCTCGGTGTGGAGCGGGAGATCCACGCGGGGTGGGGCGCCCCGCAGCCGGCGGACGATCTCCTCGCGCCAGGGCGCGGGCACCTTCACGTTGCGGCTGAACGAAGCCCAGGGGAGCGAACTGCGCAGGCCGCGTTCGAGGTCCGCGGTGGAATCGCCAAGCGCAAGATAGCGAATGCCGCGAGCCGTCAGACCGAGCAGCACAGTGCCGACGGGCGAGTCGAACGTGCCGAATGCGATGTCCTCGGAGAAACGTTCCGCCGCCGAAAGGCGCGCCAGCGAGCGCTGTCCGGCACGGGCGGGACGGGAGGGGGCGAGCGCAGTCATGGGCCACTCCATGCAAAAGGGCACCGGCCGCACGGTGCGCGCCGGTGCCCTCATACTCGCGAATCGGTCGGCGCATTCCAATCCGTTTCTTGCGCCGGAATTTCCGTTTCTTGCGGTAGCTCAGTTCACGTAGGCGATCTCACCCTCGCCATCAATGCCGAGTTCCTGCTCCATGCCGCAGACCCCGCAAACCTTTATGCAGTGCCAGACTTCATTGAACGTCTTCCGGTTTGCAGCAGTCGCGGGCTTGATGGACAACTTCTTGTAGCTGTACTCGCCACAATGCTCACACGCATGCGCCCTGGCCACCTTCTCCGCGCGCTCCTTGGTGATCGGCTTCGGCATGCTGGAATTTAGCCTTTCGACCCGCTCGCCGGAGGGAAGCCGAGTGCTCCCGTCGGACGCGGCGCGTCGTTGGGGAGGTTGGTCTGGCCGGCGGCGTCCATCACCTTGCGCAAGGCGCCGATGGCGCCCATCGCACCAGCGGCCTCGGTGGGGAGGAAGATGGTCGTGCCCTTGCCCTGCGTGAGCGTGGGCAGGGCTTCCATGTATTTCAGCCCCAGCAGGTAGGTGGCGGCCTCACCCGGCGGCAGCGAGCTGGCGATGCCGGCAATGGCCTGCGCCTCGGCCCGGGCCATGGCCAGCCGCGCCTCGGCGAGACCCTTGGCCCGGAGGATCGCGGCCTCCATCTCGCCCTGCGCCTTGAGCACCTGCGATTCGCGCAGGCCCTCCGCCTCGAGAATGACGGCGCGCTTGCTGGCTTCGGCGTTGGTCACCGCGGCGCGGCGCTCGCGCTCGGCGCGCATCTGCAGTTCCATGGACTGCTGGATGTCGCGCGGCGGTTCGATGGTCTGCAGCTCGACGCGGGTGACGTCCACGCCCCAGCCCAGCGACGCCTCTTCGATGACCTCACGCATCCGCTTGTTGATCTGGTCGCGGCTGGTGAGCGTCTGGTCGAGCTCCATTTCACCGACGATGTTGCGCAGCGTGGTGCGCGTCAGCGTCTCGATGGCGTAGGGGAGGTTCTGCACCGAGTACGTCGCCTTCTGCGGATCGGCGATGCGGTAGTAGAGCACCGCGTCGATGTCGATGGTGACGTTGTCCTTGGTGATGACGGGCTGACTGGGGAAGTTCAGCACCTGCTCGCGCAGATCGATGCGGCTGGTGGTGCCGGCGATGATGCGCCGCTCGCCGCTGACGTCGCTGGAGAGGTAGTGCGTGTCGATGTGCCGCGGCACCTCGACGAACGGAATCAGGAGATTGAAGCCGGACCGGGCGATGCGGTGGAACCGCCCGAAGCGCTCGACGAGGAGCACCTCGGCCTGGCCGACGATCTTGATGGACTGCGTGCCGATGAAGAGCGCGAGGAGCGCGGCGGCGCCGATGAAGTACCACATAGTGACGGTAGGCAGTAGAGGGTAATGGAACGGCCTGCGTCAGCGATAGTAGCGCATTTCCCCTGGACTGGCGAGCCGGAGGATCGCGGGTCGCGTGGCACTCATGCCTTTCTTTACCACGGAGGACACGGAGGTAGACGGAGGGCCACGGAGTACTGCTACTTCTTGGGGGAACAGCGCGCGCCACGCGGAACTCTGCGTGGCGCGATGTCTTTAACCCAAGGTTTTGCCGTACTCCGTGGCCCTCAGCCGTTCTCCGTGTGCTCCGTGGTGAAAAAGGCCTGCGCCGCAGTGAAATGCCCGCCAGTGCTTACTTCTTCCAGTCCGCGATGAAGAGGTTCGTCTCGTTCGGCTTGGCGTTGTGCCGGTTGGAGGCAAAGATGAGCTTCGTGCCGTCCGGCGAGAACATCGGGAAGCCGTCGAAGGAGTCGTTGAACGTCACCTGCTCGAGCTTGTCCCCACCGGCCATGGTCAGGGAGGCATCGACGAGGTAGATCTCGAAGTTGCCGGAGCGCGGGGCGAGGTAGTTCGAGGCGAAGACGATCTTCTTGCCGTCGGGGGTCCACGACGGGCCGAAGTTGGCGCCGCCCAACGCCGTGACCTGACGATTGTCGCTGCCGTCGGCGTTCATCACGTACAGCTCCACCTTGGACGGGCGGATGAACCCCTGGGCGAGGAGATCGCGGTACTGCCGGAGCTCGACCGAGTCCTTGGGATGGTGCGCGCGGTAGACAATCTTCTTGCCGTCCGGCGACCACCACGGGCCGCCGTCGTAGCCCGGCGTGTTGGTGAGGCGCTTCACGTCGGTGCCGTCGACATTCATCGTGTAGATGTCGAGGTCGCCATCCTTGAGCGACGTGAAGACGATCCGCTTGCCATCCGGCGACAGCACGCCCTCGGCGGTGTAGACGTTGTAGTTGGTGAGGCGCTTGAAGTTCGACCCGTCGACGTTGGCCGTGTAGATATCGTACTTGTCGAGCGGCCAGACATAGCCCTTGGACGGATCGGGGCGCGGCGGGCAGAGGGAGTCGTGCGCCGTGGAAGAGCCGAAAAAGAGGCGCTTGCCGTCGGGGAAGAACCAGCCGCAGGTGACCTTGCCGCGGCCGTCGCTGACGCGCGTGAGCCCGGTGCCGTCCGTCCGCATCACGTACTGCTCATCGCAAGTGCGGCCGTTGCGCGTGGACTGGAACGTGATCCACTGGCCGTCGGGGCTCCAGTACGCCTCGGCGTTCTCCCCGCCATTGGTGATCTGACGAAGGTTGGAGAGGCGCACTTCACCGGGATTGGGCGCAAGCGCCTGCACCTGCGCACCGGTGGTGGTCGCGCTGGCAAGCACCACCAGCGCGAGGACGAACGGGGAGATCAGTCTCATACGGAGGTCAGCGCTTGTTGGCTGATGGCGGAGTGATGGGCGGCACCAGGGCGAACAGGTCGCGCTGCGACTGTCCCTTGCGGAGCAGTTCCAGCGCCTTCACCAGCTGGTTGTCGTCGTTGACTTCGCGACGCTTGGCGGTGGAATCGCCAAAGGCGAGGCGCGAGATGCGGAGGTCGATCAGTCGCGTGATGTATCCCTGCGCCGCGTCCCAGTCCTTGCGGTCCACCGCGACGCCCTTCTTCTGCAGCTTTTCGTAGAACTCGTCGCGCATCGCCTGCGTCACGACGAAGTCGGGCTTGACCGACCCCTTCCGGGCGAAGGCGAAATCGTAGAGCGCGATGTACGTATCCTGTCCCTTGGCGCCGAGCACGCGGGCGACCTTCTGCTCCGCCGTGGTCAGCGTGTCGGACGCGACGATCACGTCGGGCGTGATGGCGCCACCGCCGTAGATGACGCGGCCGCCGTCGGACTTGAAGCGCGGACGTTCCTTGCGTGCCGAGTCGCTCTCGGTGGTATCGGGGCGCACCTCGACGAACTGGCCGTCATCGAGGAGCTTGCGCTCCTTCTGGATGGACCGGCCGCTCGGGGTGTACCACTTGCCCGTCGTGAGCTTGATGGCGTAGCCGCCGTCGAGCCGGTAGACCGACTGCACGAGTCCCTTGCCGAAGGACGTGGTGCCGACGATCAGGGCGCGATCGTGGTCCTGCAGGGCGCCGGCAACGATCTCCGAAGCGGAGGCCGAATAGGCGCTGGTGAGAATGACGAGAGGAAGTCGCGGCGCCACGGGGTCCCGCTCTGCCTTGTGGCGCTCGGCGACGCCCTGTCGGTCACGGACGCTCAAGATTTCCTGGCCTCGCGCCAGGAACAGGTTGGACATCTCGAGCGCCTGGTCGAGGAATCCGCCCGGGTTGTCGCGCAGGTCGAGCACGAGCCCCTTGGCCCCCTCGTTCTGGAGGCGGATGATCTGCTGGGCGAGTTCCGGCGTGGAGGTCTCGTTGAAATTCTGCACCGGCACATAGCCGATCTTCCCGTCGAGCATGATGCCGAACGGCACCGCCGGGATGCGGATGATGCGACGCGTGAATGTGGCCGAGATGGGCTCGGTCCAGCCCGGGCGCGCGAACTTGGCGTTGACCTTGGTCCCCGGCTCGCCCTTCAGGCGCGACGAGACCTGGTCAATCCGCCAGCCCCGCGTGCTGGACGTATCCACCTGGATGATCCGGTCTCCCTCCTGGATGCCTGCCTCCTCGGCGGGCGTGTGGGGGTAGACCTTGGAGATGATGATGTTGCCTTCCTGCTCCTCGATGAGCATGCCCACGCCGCCGTAGAATCCACCGGTGGTCGTGTTGAAGGCCTCGAGCTGCTTGGGCGTGTACAGCTCGGTGTACGGATCCTTGAGTTCCCGCAGCAGGCCGCGCGCCGCCTTTTCGTAGAGCGCGCTGGCGCTGACGGAGTCGACGAACCGCTCGCCGACCACCGACATCACCTGTTCGAAGAGGCGCACCCCGTCGCGGGTCGCCCGCTCCTGGATGACGAAGCCGCCGGCGAGGATCGGGGTTGCCACCACAGCCAGCGCGATCAGAGTCTTGCGGGTACGCGTCATACAGGCCTTGCAAAGGGGGAATTCGAAGCTAACGGGCCCGGCGGGCTGGGGGAATCAGGAGAGCCCTGCCAGCCGAAAATGCGGGATGTGAGACCGCCGGGGGGTGATGCCTATCAAAACCCGTTGCAAGGCTTAGGGTTCCCCTCAGTCAGCGAGCTGGTAGCTGACGACCCATGCCTTCTCGTGCTGGGCCACGGAGGCGCTGCGGAGCACGCCGGCGGCGAGCAGCATCTCGTGGGCGGGCTGCAGCACCCGCTGAAGGTGCGACGGATAGCGCTGCGTGAGCGGGAGCATCTCAGCGAGCCGTTCGAGTGAAAGCTCCCACTGCCGGCCCGCATCGTGGCGGGCCACCTGGAGCACCCGGTACAAGCGCCGAGCCACCGGCGACGAGAGTTGCTGGTAGCGCGCTGCGGAAAGCGTGATCGTGAAGCCAGCCGCAATGTTGGCCCTGAGCTGCGGCGCGAGCGTCACGTGGGCGTCGCCCGGCTCGTTGTTGGTGAGGGAGTTGAAGAGCGCGAGCTGGTCGCGGTCGGTCAGGCGGCGCCGGTCGATGGAGACGCTGCTCAGCATCGTGAACTGGCCCGTGATGCGCGTTCCGGAGTTCGCGTCGAACCAGGCCTCGGTGGACTCGAGCGCGGTGCGCTGGAGCCGGTTCAGCGCGCTGCGCAGCTGTTCGTAGGTGCGGCCGTCCACACGGCGCCCCATGGTGCGCAGGAAGTCATGCAGCGTGAAGGTCAGCATGCCATCGGCCGGCGCCTCCGCCTCGTGGTAGCGCCGGAGCAGCTCGACGTAGACGTCCTGGTCGAAGGTGCCGGGCAGCCGCTCGCCCGGCGCGGGGAGGACGCGCCACCGGCCGCCACCGTCGGCCGCATAGGTGATGGCGACTTCCTCGCCCGAGTCGCTGAGCCGGAAGAGCGGCAGCGCCTCGATGGCGCGGTCGAGGATGACCGTGCGGGCCAGCAGGCGACGGCGAGGCGTGTGGCTCATCCGACGACGGGACGAAGCGGCGCGCCAAGGTGCGGCATCAGCGAACGTCTTCGCGCCCCAGGGCGGCCCGCACGGATTCCCGCATGGCTGACACGATGTCCCCCCGGGCGGCAGGGGTGTCGTCGCGCACGTGCAACTCGATGCCGTCGGCGACCACGATCCGGCGCCACGACACGGCGGGGGCGTCGTCGTTCTGCACCGCGTGGTCGGCCCCCGACTCAAGGGCGGGGGCGAGGGACTGCGCGACGCGCTTCTCGAGAGCGTCGCCGGTGGCACCCGCCAGCTCGCTCTTGATGGCCTCGAGCGTCTGTCCTTCGCGCTGGCGAATCTTGATGGCGAGCAACTGAAGCAGGTGCCGGTAGTGATACGTGGCGGCCGTGCCGCGCCCCATCGGATGGTCGAGCAGTCCGTGCGCCACGTAGAAGCGCACGGCGCGCGCACTCGGCGTGGCGCGCGCCGAGGCATTGGTGGGACGCATGCCCGCCGCATCCACGAGCGCGGTGGCGTGCGCGGCAAGACCGCGGGCGTTCCAGGGCGCGTGTTTGGAATGGGCGCGCAGCAGCGCAACAGTTGTGTCAGCCATCGTGACAAGAGAATAACGCGCGTGCGGTCCGGCGGCGAGCCAGTGACGAGCCAGCGTCGCGCCAATGACAAACGGCGGGGGGGGGGGGGGGCACCCCCCGCGGGGCCCCCCCCCCCCCCCCCCCCCCGGGCCCCCAAAGCGCCGGCCACCCCCTTGTTTTTTCCCTCTTTTTTCCCTTCTTTCGGGCGGCCCTCC
>Ga0082335_1000938_pt1 | contig 67729 bp, 56 predicted proteins | sample Subgrocontami58m_FD_72375 | JGI IMG/M metagenome (GOLD analysis project Ga0082335, IMG submission 72375) | Subsurface groundwater microbial communities from S. Glens Falls, New York, USA - GMW37 contaminated, 5.8 m (SPADES assembly) (version 2) ... | reverse complement strand
CAAATGGTCGTCGTTTCCTTGGCGTACTTGATCTTTAAAGGTTTGGCATGGGCCGCTACCGGCTTGAGACTTATGCCGATACCGCTTGTGGCCAAGGCCGCCCCCGAGATCTTCAGAAAACCTCTTCGCGTGATACGCATGATACCCTGCTCCTTTCATTGCGACGGCTGAGAAAAATGTAAGTCACATCAATTGATTGCGGCAAAAGACTGGCGAAGGTTTTCGTGAGGAGCGTATAATACAAAAACCCTGCAATCTTCGCATTTCCATTTAAAATCCAGCACCTCCCTGCATTGGGTAGTTTCCTGTTCCCAACAGGGTTTATCCCTGTTATGATAGGCCGAGCAGCATGAATGGATATTTTCCCAGCACTCCAAAAATTCCCAACAGGGCACTCTTGCTTCCCAGAAATCTGCCATTGTTTCTATTGCTCCCAGGTATTTTAGAAATAGCAGATGGGAAGCCGGATAACCAATCCCTTAAAATAACCATTATTGGGTCATTATAAATAACTATCCGGCATGTCCTGTGAGCAATAAAGTGGGGGTTGAACTTTTAGTAAGTAAGAAATTATTTTCTGCGTTTTTCCGGCTAAAAATAATTTCGTAAACTTACTTATCCCGTTTACCTGTGACCTTTAGGTTATCGGGGTTGGGGAGAATAAGATTGGCGAGTAAATTAGTAGGCCGCTGTATTATATATAACCTTTACGGATGGCGTATTTTACAAGGTCTGTTGCTTTTCTCAGGTTTAATTTTTCCATAATGCTCGCACGATGGCTGTTTACCGTGAAGATACTGATAAAGAGAAGATTGGCTATTTCTTTGCTCGATTTTCCTTCAGCGATCAACTTTAAAACTTCTCTTTCACGGGTGGTTAGTATCTCCGATTCAAAAAAGATCTTGGCATCCCCTTTCACTATCTGGACCACGTCATTGACGACTGAATCCAAGAAATAAGGAGAGATGTACGTCTTGCCCTGCCGAACCTCGGCGATTGAAGAAAAAAGCTCCCTGGGCGCGTCTTCTTTGAGCAAGTAGCCTTTCGCACCGGCGGAAAGGGCCAAGTATAGATATTCCTTATCCCGGTGCATCGTCAAGATCAATATCTTCACATCGGGGTGCATTGCCTTGATTTCGCTAATGGCTTCAATCCCTCGGAGGTTTGGCATGAAAATGTCGAGAATCACCATCTGGGGCGTCACATGTTTTAAAAGTTGGAGGAGCTCGATGCCGTCATTGGCTTCTCCGACAACCTCCAACCCATCCATATCTTCGAGGAGCCTTCTCAGCCCCCATCGGACCAGCGCATGATCGTCAGCCAATATAATAGAGTATGCTGCCATTATTGCTTTGCACCTCCTTCAACCGGGACACTCAATGTGATGCAGGTTCCTTCTCCCTCCCTGCTCCATATTTTCAGCGCCCCCCCCACCATCTGGCAGCGTCCCTTCATCGTTTCCAAACCCAAACCCCTTGCATCAGGTCCTTTGGCGTTTATCAACCCTTCATCAAATCCGATCCCGTCATCCGCAATAAAGAATGAAATGCTGTCGGTATTTCTGCTGACCGAAAAGGACACATTCTTAGCCTGGGAGTGCTTCCCTATATTTGTTAGGGCCTCCTGTACGGTGCGGTAAACCACGACGTGCAGATGAGGCGGAAGCAAAGAGTCGATGTCGGCCATATCCATCTTGACTTGCATATTATACCGGTTGGCAAAGTTGTTGATCAACCAGCGCAAGGCTGCCGAAAGTCCAAAATCCTCGAGGATGGATGGACTCAAATATCTTGAAAGGCGACGGATATTTTCAATGACCTGGTCTATATACTGAATCCCATCCTCACATTCTCGTTTGAGGCCGGTCTGGTGGGACGACAGGTTATCCTCGATAAAATTCAAGCGGAGCTTCATGACCAGCAAAGATTGCCCTAATTCGTCGTGCAACTCTCGAGCAATGAGCTTCCGCTCTGTTTCCTGAGCTTTCATGAGTTGGTTGGATAGAGAGCGAAGCTGCTTCTCGGAATCTATTAACGCTTCCTCAACTTTTTTACGCTCGGTGATATCGCGTCTGATTCCTAATTTACATAGAGTTCCATCAGGACCCACAAAAGGCGTATCGAAGACATCATATATTTTACCTGTTTTAAGAGACGGCCCCTCCCACTGGATCGTTTCTCCGGCAAACACTTTCATGTTATTGCACCAGGAGCACACTCCGGGTTGATCGAAGAGATAATCATAACAGTTATGTCCTTTGAGCGGCCCCAATTCTTTCTCTAGGGCGGGATTCGCATACAGAACTTCATACTTTTGTCCAATGACATAAACCCCGTCTTTCATGGAATCCAGGATTGCCTGCAATTTGTTCCTCTCCTGATGCAGGATTTCCTCGGTTCTTTTCCTCTCTTCCATTATTTCCTGCCATCGCACGACCTCTTCCTCTGCTTTTGTTTTCACGCGAACATTACGGATGACGAGCATTGACCCTGCGGCAAAAGCGATAACTATGATCCCGACAAGGACTAAATGATTCAGCTGGCTCTTCTTGATGAAACCCGTAACCCTACCATAAGGAGTATTGACCACAACCATCCAGGAGGCATTCTCGAACTCAACGGGCGCGAAGGCCGCGATCTTTTGCGGATGCTTCGTGATTTGATAATCCAGGGTCCCTACTTTTTTTTCCAGGATCTCCTCTACATAGTGGAAGGAGGGGTGACACTGTTGACAGTTGCCTTCGCTTTGGTAAATGTTCCGGGAAACCATCTCCGGGTGGTCAGGTTGAAACAAGAGTGTTCCATTCTTGTCCACAATCCATATCTGGTCGAGATTCATGGGGGGGTCTTCAAAACCTACCTGATTGGCAAGAAAGCCTTTCATATCTAAGGTGAAAATCAGAACACCAAGAAATTGGCCCCCCTCCCTGTCCTGTGAAAGCCCGGAGTCTCGAAAAATGGGAGCGGAGAGGGTGAACACCAGGGATTTTGGTCCCTGGAAGTCAGGTGTCAGGAACGTCTTGCTTTTATTATTCTTTTCTTTTGCCCAGAGAAAGATATTTCCCCACTTTTCCACATCGTCAAAAGCGTGCGGGACCGTCGCATAAACCAAACGCCCCTTTGCATCGTAAAGAGAAACTGCTTTTACATAAACCTGCTCCAGTTGCCTGGCGTAGTTTTGAATATCTAATTTTTGTTGCCTAGTGTCTCCGGTTTGGAATGAGGTAAAAGACGCAAGAGCTTTCAGTCCCCGGGAACGAGCCTGGAAATAGAACCGTATCTGGTTCGATAGATGCTTGGCATATGAGAGTTGATCGTTCTGAAACTGATAAAGGACTGCTTGGCTGCCTTCATAATGCAAATATAAAATGAGAAGGGACGCAACCATCAGGAGAAAAATTGTTAATGAAACAAGAATCTTGTGCTGTTTCATCGATTCAAGTCTTTCCTTAAGCGGATGACCAGTTCACTACTCTAAACTCCTCTGCTCCTTGCGCTTTCCGGTCATATTCAAGGCCAGGGAAATAACCAGGGTAAGGGCCACGGCCAGGAGCAGGACCGCGGAAAAAGGCCGTTCGATGAAGATCGCCATTTCCCCCTGGGAGATCGTCAGGGACTGGCGGAAGCTGGTCTCCATCATGGGTCCCAGGACCATGGCCAGAAAGAACGGCGCCAGGGAATATTCCATTTTCCGCAAAATATAGCCGATAATGCCGAAAATGATCATGATTACCAGTTCATAGATGTTGCTGTTGAGGCTGTAGACGCCAACCAGGCAGAACAGGATTACGAGCGGTATGAGGCGGGGATAGGGAATTTCCAGAAACCTGACCCACATGCCGATCAGGGGAAGATTGAGGACAAGCAGCATGGCATTGCCGATATACATGCTCGCTACCACTCCCCAGAAGATAGCGGGATGTTCCGTGATGAAAAAGGGTCCCGGTTGGATTCCGTGAATAATAAATGCCCCCAGGAGCATGGCCATGACGGCATGGGGCGGTACCCCGAGGGCCAGCAGGGGAACCATCGAACCGGAAACGGCGGCATTGTTGGCGGTCTCCGGCCCGGCCACCCCGGCGATGACGCCCGTCCCGAACTTCTCCGGGTGTTTGGAGAGGCGCTTCTCCAAACCATAGGACAGAAAGGTCGTGATCACCGTGCCGGCACCGGGGAGAATGCCCAGAAAAAAACCCACGATCGTCCCTCGGGTAATGGGCCCGAAGGAAGCCTTCCAGTCCTGCCAGTTCGGCAGAATATGACGCAGGTCGGTTTTAAAAACCTCTTGCTTCTCGATAGTTTCGATATTGGTCAGTATTTCGGAGATACCGAACATGCCGACGGCCACCGGAACCAGCCCTACTCCGTCGGAGAGCGTCAGGGTGCCGAAGGTAAAGCGGCTGAAGCCGCTGACATTCTCCATCCCGACAAGCGAGACGAACATGCCCAGGGTGGCCATAATCAGGGATTTCAGCACGGAGCCGGTGCCAATGGAGCTGACCGTCATGAGCCCGAAGAGGATCAGGGCAAAGAGTTCCGGCGGACCAAATCCCAGGGCCAATTTCGCCAGGGGAGGTGCAAGCAGCATCAATCCCAGGATGCTCAAGGTCCCGCCGATGAACGAACCCATGGCGGAGATGCCGAGTGCGGCGCCGGCCCGCCCCTTTCTCGCCATCTGATAGCCGTCGAGGCAGGTGACGATGGAGCCTATCTCGCCCGGTATGTTTACCAGGATCGAGGTGGTGGAACCGCCATACTGGGACCCGTAATAAATGCCGCACAGCATGATGATCGCGGAGGTGGTCTCCATGGGAAAGGTAATGGGGATAAGGATGGCCATGGTTGCCACCGGGCCGATGCCCGGCAGGACCCCGATCAGGGTGCCGATGAATACGCCCATGAAGCAGGCGAAAAGGTTCGTCAGGCTAAAGGCCGTATTGAAGCCCGCTATGAGATAGTGAAAAGCGTCCATTTTCTCTCGCCGTTAAAAACCGAGAAATCCCCGGGGAAGTGGCGTCTTAAACAAGACCTGAAAAAGAACATAAGATCCAAAAGCAGCCGCCAGTGAGTAGATTACGGTAAAGCTCCATTGAGGAGGTTCAATGGTGCGCGTCAGAAACAGGATGAGCAGGAAGACCGTGAGGATAAATCCTAACATATCGAGCAACAGGGCCGCTAAAAACATCCCCGCGATCGTGAGAGCTACCCGCTTGAAGGAGTCTCCCTGCGGGATAAGGCGGACATAGAGCGCCGGTTCAGCACGCTTAGACCTCCTGATCGATTGAAAAAACAGGATCGTTCCCAATAACGCCAGGATCAGCCCGAGCGCAAAGGGAAGAAAACCGGGGCCCGGGGCCTTCCATTCACCAAAGGAAAAGGTTGCCGACCAGATGGCAATAATCAGTCCCAGAAATATCCAACAAAAAGCGGTTATGGCATCCCGTTTTTTCGCATCCATCAGCAAACTGCCCCAGTTCATAAGGGTTCTATTTTTTTACGTACTTGACAATTTCTCCCTTATATTGCTCGATAAGTCCGAAGAACCGCAAAACCATTTTGTACAAATCTTCCCCGGTCATAGGTCCCGTATCGACACCGGCGCCTTTGGCCCACTTTAAAAATTCCGGGTCCTTCAGGGTTTTCATGAGCGCGGTTTCCAGGATCTGTGCCCGCTCCTTGGGAACCCCGGGAGGGGCCATAAACCAGAAATCCAGAGCAAATCCTTCCAGGTCGGGATGCCCGGCCTCGCCTACCGTTTGAATATCGGGAAAACTCGGGTTCCGCTTACGGTCGATGGTCAGGATAGGCCGCACCTGCCCCGCCTTAATAAAAGGGGTGGCCGTGCTTTGCTGGGGAGCGGAAAATTCCACCTCGCCACGAATCAGGCCCAACACGGATGCCGCAGCACTCTGATAGCCGCCGACGATCGCCAGGGGAAAACCCTCCCGGTTGGCAAGAATCATGGACACGACCGTACTGTTGGAAGTCAGACTGAAGGTGCTGTGCCTGATGGGCTTGCCAAAGGTCTTGAAATCTTTGATCGAACGAAAAGGAGAGTCTGATTTAACGAACAAGATGCCGGGGGTGTGCTGGGCATTGCCGATGTAAGTAAATTTCTTGTTGTCGTAATCTCTCTTTTCCAGGATCTGGTCTATGACATCCGTCCCCGCACCCACGCCGATGGTATAGCCATCCGGCGCCGCGTGGTAGAGATTGATCAATCCTCGGGCGCCACCGGCCCCGGGGGTATTCATGATGACTACGGGGACGCCCAGATACTTACTCATCGTGTTGCCGATGCCCCGGGCGATGATGTCGCGCGCTCCGCCGGGACCAAAATTGACAATGATCGTGAGTTCCTTATTCGGGAAAGCTGCCGGCGCCCCCCAGGCTGTTTGCCCGGGGAGGATGGTTGCCGTCACGGACAAAAAGATCAGCAGAATAACCAAGTTCACCCAGATTCCTTTTTCCCTCTTCCCTTTCTCCATGGCGCAATCCTCCTCAAGATTCCTGCAAAGGCCTGAACTTCGGCAAAGTGAATTCATTATCGACGTCTTCAAAAATTACTTCTACAGGCAGTCCTACCTTCATCTCCGACAAGTCACAGCCGATGACGTTGCTCGAAAAAAGCGGTCCCTCCTCCAGCTCGATCATGGCATAGATATAAGGGACTTCCTCCTTGAACCCCGGGTGGAACGCCCAATGGGGCGCCGTGAAGCTGAAAACCTTTCCCCGGCCTTTTGCCTCCTTCCACTCCATGTTCCCCATATAGGCTTCGTTGGCGTGGTTACGGCAGCAGGCCAGCGGCCAATACCAGGCATCGCAGACCTTGCAGTGCCACAAGACAAACTTGTGCGCCTTCATATTATCCCAAAAATCCTGCATATCTTCCGGGATATTTGGACGCGGCTTATTCCAGGTCATATCGTCTCACCTCCGCAATAGCAAACTTGAATGGATGGAGCACATCTGTCCCGACACAATTTCCCCTCCATGGCCGGTGGCCAGAGCAATCTCTGCATCCTTTACCTGGCGTGCCCCGCCCTCGCCTCGCAGCTGGATTATGGCCTCGGCAACACAGGTCAGATTACCGAGATGATGGGAAGATAACAAGCCGCCGCCCGTATTGACCGGCACGTCGCCGCCGGGTCCGATGTGTCCCGCTTCGACAAAAGGGCCGCCTTCGCCTTTCTTGCACCAGCCATAATCTTCCAACTGCAGCATGACCTCAGCGGTGAAACAGTCGTACAATTCCGCTACATCAATATCCTTAAGTTCGATCCCGGCCATCCGGAAGGCATCCTTCTTGGCTGCCTCAACGGCCAGGTTCGTATAGTTCTTCTTTTCCCACCACAGTTTTCCCATATGTTCCCCGAAGCCGATTCCCATAATATGCAGGGGCGGCTTACGCAAATTCTTTGCTCTTTCGGCCGTGGTGACGATGAAGGCCGTGGCGCCGTCGCTCTGGAGACAGATATCCAAAAGATGGTAGGGCGCTACGACGATGGGCGAATTCTGATGATCCTCGATCGTCATGGGTTTGCCGTACATATAGGCTTGGGGATTCAAACAGGCCCACTGGCGTTCCGCAACTGCAATGGCCCCGAGCTGTCTGCTGGTCGTCCCGTACTCCTCCATGTGGCGGGTTGCTAGGAGGCCGTGAAAGCTGGCTGCCGTTACGGCGCCAAAAGGTCTCCCCCAGACTCCCTCCTTTTCCATGAAGACTTGCCCCCGGCGCCCTGTTTGGCGTATCTTCTGCGTTCGCGACCAATCGTTTCTCGCCCCGGCGATCATGACATACTTGGCAATCCCCAGATTGAGCAACTGGGTGGCGGCGAGAAGCGCCAAAGTGGCCACTTCTCCGCCCCGGCCGACGGTGAAGTAAACCTTCACCGGGAGTCCGAGCATCCGGGGGAAGGCATCGTCAAAGCGGGGCCGGACCCCTCCACCGGGGTCGCTTTCTCCCTGAATGGCCGCATCAATGTCTTCCGGCTGCAACCCGGCATCGGCAAGGGCCAACCGACCGGCTTCCACCTCCATCATCCGGGGTGTACAGCCCGGTAGATGCCCAACCTCTGTCATCCCCAGGCCAACAATACAAAAGCGATCTTTGAAGTTGTTATCGTCCATAGATTCATCTCTCTCGCGGTTCGTTGAAGTCCATTTCCTGTATCATGACTATGACGAGAAGTCTACGAGAAAACAGGATAAAATGATAAAATCAATCTGATGAGTAATCTTTATCTGCCCCTTCTGGTTTCGGGAAGAACTGTTCGCCCGGCCTGTCGCTCTAACCTGATTCCCGTAGTCGGACAGGGACAACGACGATCGTTTTTCTTGACACCGGCGCTGCTTTTCCTTACACTTTTTATGATGGGCTGGCAGTTTCTCAGCAAAAAACCTTGACCGTTCCCCGGAAAGATCAGCAGAACATATTTGCATAGCAAAAAGGAAAGGAGACATGAAGATGGGCACTGGTGAGCAGAATGTAATTTTCGAGTATGTTCATTTTGCAGGCAAGGGAGGTACTCTGGGAGGTTATCTGGCCAAGCCGGCCGGAACAGGACCCTATCCCGGAGTGATCGTGATCCATGAAAACAGGGGCGTGACGGATTACCTGAAAGACGTTACCAATGACCTGGCCCGGCAAGGGTATGTGGGCCTCTGCGTCAACCTCGTGTCACGCGGCCTCGGACCGGATTATCCCGGCGGTTCCGATGAAGCCATGAATGCCCTGGGCAAACTGTCGGATGCCGAGGTCATGGCTGATTTGGACGCCGGCGCGGAGTATCTAAAGAAACAGCCCGTTGTCTTCACCAATTCCCTGGGTTGTATGGGTTTTTGCATGGGAGGCAGGTTTTCGCTGCTCTTTGCCGCCCACCGGAAGGATTTAAAGGCGGCGGTCGTATTTTACGGCAAGCCGATCAACAAGGTAACCCCCTTGCAGCCCAAATCGCCTATTGATTTTGTTCCCGAACTTGCCATGCCGCTCCTCGGAAATTACGGAGCCGCCGATGCCGGCATTCCTGTCGAGGATGTGAAAAAACTCGAGGAGGCATTGCAGAAAAACAATAAGGTATTTGATATCAAGATCTACCCCGAGGCCCAGCACGCCTTTCACAATCCCGGCCCGCGCTACCAGGAAGCGGCGGCCAAGGACGCGTGGCAACGGACCCTCGACTGGTTTGCCAAATACCTGAAGAAGTAAGCGACGCGTTCAGCCATGCCTGGCGATGTGAGCCTTTTGATAAAGCCCGTCTCTGCGGACTGCAATATGCGCTGCACCTATTGCTTTTACCAGAGGCCGGGCGATCCCTATCGGTCCGAAGGCCGTCACGTCATGAATGACCTGACGGTCAGAACCATGATCGCCGACTATATGCAATCAGCCGGGCGGTCCGCCGCCTTCGGTTGGCAGGGAGGGGAGCCCCTCCTGGCGGGTCTCGATTTTTTTGAAAAAGTTGTGGAATACCAGCAAAAGTTCGGCTTATCAGGGCAGCTCGTCAGCAACAACCTCCAGACCAACGGTCTGTTGCTCAATGAGGAGTGGGCCCGGTTCTTCCGGAAGTATAACTTCTTTCTCGGGGTGAGCCTGGACGGGCCCGAGAAAGATCACCTCCCTTACCGCCATGCCCTAAATAAGGAGAGCAGCTACCGGCAGACGCTGCAGGGCATCGGCACCCTGAAGAAATACGGCGTGGAATTCAGCATCTTGGCGGTGGTAAACGATGTGACGGTCCGGAAGCCCCGGGAGCTCTACCAGTTCTTTCTCCGGAAAGGGCTCACCTCGCTCCAGTTCATCCCCTGCGTGGAGGTCGACGGCGCCACCGGGGCACTAAAGGACTATTCCGTCGGTGCTGCGCCCTACGGGGATTTTCTCTGCACCCTCTTCGATGCCTGGTACAACAACGGCCGCCCCCTGGCTTCCATAAGACTCTTTGAAAATATCCTGGCCATCTATCTGGGCCGGGAAGCGGAGATCTGCGCCTTTAAGGACCAGTGCGACAGTTACGTGGTCATCGAATATAATGGCGATGTATATCCCTGTGATTTTTTTGTGGAAGATTCGTGGCGGCTGGGAAATCTCCTGGTAACACCGATCTCTGAGCTTGTGAATAACCAGCAAGCCAAGGCCTTCCACAGGGGTAAAGCGGAGCAGACCTCGGGCTGTGACACCTGTGCCTGGAATGTTATCTGCCATTGCGGCTGCCAACATTACCGCTTAGCCGGGGGAAAGAATTATCTCTGCGAAGCCTACCGGGCCTTCTTCAGCTATACGGAGGAACGTTTTCAAAGATTGAAGGAACGTCTGGCGCAGGGACATGACGGTTGATCGGGGTCGCTATCGGAATCGAAAGCGATGCCGATACCGATTCCGACCCCGACTTGAACACAAGAGCGGCATTTTCTGGTAAATGGGGCCTCAAGGTTGGGGGGCCTTTTTCCGCAGCAGGGGGACAAACCGCACCGGGGCGATAGAGGATTCTTTGATCTTGCCCTGCACCTTCTGCACCAGCTTTAACTCCTGCCAGAATCCCCCGACCGGGATGACCAGGCGGCCGCCTTCGGCCAATTGGGCGAGCAAAGGTGCCGGAATTTCCTCAGGGGCCGCGGTGACGATAATGCCGTCAAAGGGAGCCACCTCCGGCCAGCCCAAGAACCCGTCGCCCGCTTTCACCTTGACGTTTTTATAGCCCAAAGTCTTGAGCAGTCCTTCCGCCTGCCGGGCCAAAAAATCGATAATCTCGATGGTGTAAACCTCCTTCGCCAGTTCGCCCAAGATAGCTGCCTGGTATCCCGAACCTGTCCCGATTTCGAGTATCCGCTCCTGGCCCGTTAAGGCCAATAGTTCGCTCATCAGGGCCACGATATAGGGTTGCGAAATGGTCTGCCCCTCGCCGATCGGGAGGGGGAAGTCGCCATAAGATAGGTGACGGTATGAGGCGGGCACAAAGAGGTGTCTTTTTACCTTAGCCACGGCCTCAAGGACGCGACGGTCTTTGATGCCCCGGGCCTGGAGCTGGCTTTCGATCATCTGCCGCCTTTGTTGATCGAAGGCGGTTTCTGAAGAAGCGGCGCGGGCCGCAGGCGGTGTGAAGCACAAAACCATGATGAGACCAAGGATATATTTAAGGTACTTTTGCATAACCCCGCCCCTTGTGCTTTGTGATCTAACAAGTAATATATAACCTATGATTAATATTTGCAATTATTAAATCCCCCTGTGTCCCCCTTTCCAAAGGGGGATTATTATTCCCCTCTTTGGCAAAGAGGGGTGCGGGGAGATTTTGCTTAAATCGAAGAAAAAAGTGTCGGTATTCTTCCGGAGAATGTGCTACACAATTTGAATCAAAAATAAGGAGTTCGCCCTGAATGAACCATGAACACCCGAAGGATGATATTGCCGGCGGACAGGCGCTCATCGAAGGCGTGATGATGCGCCACGGAAACAAAATCGCCGCGGCCGTGCGCCGGCCGGACGGAGAGATTATCTTTCAGGAACGCTACCATGTGCCGCTCACCAAGCGCTACAAGTTGCTGGGGTTGCTCTTTGTCCGCGGCTTTGTCACCCTAGTCGAGATGATGATCATCGGGATGAAGACCCTGCTCTTCTCCGCAGAAGTGGCCATGACGGAAGAAGAGCAAAAGCCCCCGGGATGGCAACTGGCTCTTTCGCTCCTGATCAGTTTCGGAACAGCCATCTTCTTTTTCATCGTCGTGCCTGCCTATTGCTTTTCTTTGCTGAAAAGCGCGATCACCAACACCTTCCTCTTAAACATCATCGAGGGCGGCATCCGTTTGGGACTCTTCCTTTGTTTCCTGGGGGCCACCTTGTTGATGGAGGATATGCGGCGGGTCTTCATGTACCATGGGGCGGAGCATAAGACGGTTTTCGCCTGGGAAAAAGGCCAGGAATTGACCGTGGAGAACGTCAGGAACTTTTCGACCCGGCACCCGCGCTGCGGGACGAGCTTCATCCTGATCGTCATGATTGTTTCCATTCTTGTTTTCTCCCTGCTGGGCCGTCCCGATTTTCTCCACCGCGTCCTCTACAAACTTCTCCTGCTGCCCCTGGTTTCGGGAATTTCCTATGAAGTCATCCGGTTTACGGGCAAACGGCAGGGCTGGCGCTGGGTGCAGGTCTTAAGCTGGCCGGGCTTGCTGATGCAGAAGATCACCACGCGGGAGCCGACGGATGAGCAAATCGAAGTGGCCATCGCGGCGATGAACAAGGTCATTTGAGGATTTCGCCAGAAGTCATCACCCCGGGGTGCAGGGATGAAGGTTGGTATGGACAAGACCGGAAAGCCGAGAGTGGTCATTGTGGGTGCGGGCTTCGGCGGACTATGGGCCGCCCGGAGCCTGGCAAAGGAGCCTGTCCAGGCCCTGCTCGTGGATAAAAATAACTACCATACCTTTCTTGCCCTCCTCTACCAGGTGGCGGCCGCCGAACTGGAGGCGGAGGACATCGCCTACCCCGTGCGCAGCATCCTCTGGAACTTCCCCAACGTCGACTTTGCCTTGGCCCGGGTGCGGCGGATCGACCTGCCGAACCGTTTGCTGGAGACGGATGGTGCGGCCCTGGCTTACGATTACCTGATTCTCGCGGCGGGAAGCGTCACCCATTCCTTCGGCATCCCCGGTGTGGAGGCCCATGCCTTTGGCCTGAAGACGCTGGAGGAGGCCGTGGCCCTGAAGAACCACATCATCTGCTGTTTCGAAGCAGCCGCCTGGGAGAAGGACGAGGCCAGGCGGAGCAGCCTCCTCACCTTTGTCATCGTGGGCGGTGGCGCCACGGGGGTGGAGTATGCCGGCGCGCTGAGCGAGCTGATCCACGGCCCCTTGAAGCGGGACTACCGCTCTATCGATTTTGGGACCGTGCGGATCATTCTGATCGAGGCGGCCCCTAGCCTGGTGACCAACATGCCCGCACGAGTGCAAGGCTATACACTAGAGCGGCTCCGGAAGATGGGCATCGACGTGCGCTTAGGGGCCAAAGTAGGGGAAGTAACCCCCACGGCCGTCCTCCTGAGCGGCCCGGAAGAGATCACCACCCGGACCGTCGTCTGGACCGCCGGTGTGCGGGCGGAGCCGACGGCGGGCCTGTCGGGGCTCCCTACGGAGCGGGATGGGCGGATTCCCGTCCTGCCGACGTTGCAGGCGCCCGGCTACCCGGAAGTCTACGTGGTCGGGGACCTGGCCTCCATCAAGGAAAACGGCCGGGTCCTGCCCATGGTCGCCCAGGTGGCCATCCAGTCGGCCATGGCTGCCGCCCAAAACATCCTGCGGCAAGTCGGAGGAAAGGAACCGCAGCCTTTTCGTTATCGCGACCGGGGGTCGATGATCACCATCGGCCGCAACGCCGCCGGTGTGGCCCTCGGTTCCAGAACCTATACGGGTTTCTTTGCCTGGACGCTCTGGCTGGTTATTCACCTCTTCAACCTCATCGGTTTCCGGAACCGGATGATGGTGTGCATCAATTGGGCCTGGGATTATTGGCTCTACGAACGGGCGGTCCGCTTCGTCTTCCCGGCGCGGATGCCATCCTCCCCGAAATCGTCCTCCTGCGCCGGTCCGCCCGAGCAGGAAGATTAACAACCTCCTATCCCGCAGGTTCATGCCAGCCGATGAGCGACGGCGACCGGGGATCATGCTTTGCGAAACTGGCCTTTGCCAGCGCGAAATTGGCGGTGGCATAACAATACTGGCAGCCGAAAAGACAAGAGTCATACATACCGATATCCCGGCTGACGACACAACCGCAGGCTGGCCGCTGGGCCGGGTCTTTCTTATGAACGACGGCGATTTCAAAAGTTTTTTCTATGTATTCAGCATCGATGCATCGGCCGGGCCCCACTCCATAGGGCTGCAAATCGATATCTTCGGCGCAGCTGGCGATTTCCATGCCGCTTCCCCGGGCCAGGGCCAGCAGGGACGGCATCAGGTCTGCAAGCATCCGCCGGTCAGGGATCTGCAATTCCAGGCCTTGTTTGGACAGGGCAGCGAGGCGTTTCCCGGCTTTTTTGTAAACATCCACAATACTGATTACGGACCTCCGGGTATGACCCTTTAGAGCTTGAGCTATCAGCCCATACTGCTGCCGGTGAAAATCCGGGTCCGTTATCTTACTCAAGACGATGGGGTCATAGCGCCAGATAATCTTATCCGGCCCAACCATGTCGGCTAATTCCCGGAAATTTTTCAGAGAGGCAGCCAGGGCCGGCGACTGCGGATCGATCAGGGCGGGATTATTCATGAGGGTATATTGAAAGTAATAGCGAAAGCCTCGGGCCTCGATTTCCCCTAAATAGGGCAAAAGAGGGCGAGGGTTTCTGGTCCAAAAGACCAGGACATCCACATCCTCCGGTTTTAGGGAAATAACGGAGACTTGCTGACGATTGAAAGGGTTGGGGACCGTGCAGTAACCCGCGCGAATACGGTTCAGGAACCAGGGGGCATAAAAAGCCGGTAAATCCGTGCGGCGACTCGCGCTGATGATCATAAATTAACGCCCCTCCAATAGCATACTCAATTACCTTTCCAGTTCCCATCCCTTGTGGTACCCGGTGAAACCGAACTCTTGCAGGGCCTTGGCATATTCACTTTCCAGGGCGGGTTTTCCATTGATCTCTTCCACAAGGATCCTTTTCTCCGGCTGGAATTCCCGGGTGAGGAGCACCTTGAAAAATGAGAGGTACGGAGAGATGTGCGGGTCTTCGGGTGCTACGAAAAATTCCAGTACCCGGCCGTTGCGGCGCGAGATCAGCACCGGCTTTTTGCCCTGATAGACCAGGTGGGTCGAAGCCAGGCGGCTCGGGAGGCGGCCCGGGAGCGCCTCCAGTTTGACGCCGCAGAGAGAGGCGGGGTCCGTGGCATTGAGCCAGTAAATGGCTTCCTCGGGTAGGGGTTCATTCAGAAACCGGAGGGCCTCAGGGGAGATGAATTGAGGGCCGGGAATCCCCTCAAAAAAGTATCCCGAGAGGATCTCGCCGGAGAGTTCCATGAGCCGCAGGGCCTGGAAAACCTTTGCCCACTGCAGGAGCGGCAGTTCGCCCGCCAGCAGTTCCCGGAAGATGAAGCCGTAGCGTTTGAAGAGCTGGCGGACCCGGTCTTTGACCAGCTCGGCCTCGTCCAGGGGGTCTCTCTCGATGCCTGATAGGTCGAGGGCATACCAATTGCCCGTAAGCGGGCGGCTGGCGGCCCAGCGGTTGTATCCCGACCGGGAAGGCCGGCCCCGTTCCTTGGGCAGGGAAAAGGGGGCAAAACCCGTCAAGATCGCCCGGCGCAGGGTCGCAAAGGCGTCATTGGTCACCCGTCCCTGCCAAGCCAGGCGCCAGAGCTTCTCCGTCAGGGCGCGGCTGTCCAGTTGCGCATACCCGGCGATGTCGAAGAAGCTGTAGCGTCCGATTCTTTCGGGAAGGAGGCCCGCCAGCTCATCCGGCGGTACGGGCTCCCGGGCCGGCACCGCCTCCGCGAGAAAGAGTTCCAGGTCCTCGGCAAAGGCGAAGCTTATCTTCCCGTTGCCGCAGCCAAACCAAGTGAGTTCGCTTGTCTGCATGAGACCGTCCAGCCAGGCGGCATAATAAGGCGACAACCGGGCCGGCAGGAGATGTTTCTCCCAGGCAGCGGCTGCGGCCGGAAAGCCAAAGAGCTGGTCGAGCCGCGCCTGCAAATCCTCCACCCCGTCGCCCGGTGCGGCGAGTCCCTGCCAGGCCGCCAGAAACAGGGGGAGATGCTCGAGGGTGAGCGCCGGGAAGGAAGGCTGCCGTGCCTTGCGGGCCATACGGAGCAGGATTTCCAGGTTGTCCCGGTCGCAGACCTCGATCTCTGCGGAATCTTCCGTCAAGAGGTCGAGGAGCACCACCTGCGCTTCCGCCAAGCCGGCCAGCAGATCGTCGAGAAAGTTTTCTTCGAGACCGAGCATGTCTTTGAGAAAGGATTTTCCGACAGGCCCATAGAAGGAAAGCCACTGCCGCAGGATATCCGGCAAGGCGCTTTCCTCTTCCGCGCCCGGCAGGCGCTCGTGATAAAAAGCCCCGGCCGGAAGAGCAACCGCGCCGCGGTATGGCTCAAGCGAGAGGATGTCCCCGGCGTCCAGCTCCTTGACAGGGGTCTGGAAGGCCCCGGCGAGGCGGGCCAGATTCTCCAGGGCACACACCCCGCTTGCGGAGGCCCCGGGCAACCGGAGGGAGACGATCTTGCTCCGGAGCGAAGCGAGGGCCTCAGGGACCGCGAACTCGCGGTCCCGCTCCATCGCGCTCAGGAGCGTCTGCCACTCGGGCGCCGGGATGAAGAGCCGCTCCTTGGTCCAGTCCAGGAGGTCGTCGGCCGAACGGGGCGCGTAACCCGGCGCCGTCCGCTGCAATTTGGCCGTGAGCGCGGCAATCAGGGCCTGGGGAAGACGGGGCCGGAGGCGGCCGGAAAAAAGGACCTCTTTGATGAGATCCTGGCTCAGGCGGGAGGCCCGGCCCGCAAAGGGCGAGTCATCCTCGTACATGTAGGTATTGGTCTGCTTCCAGATCAGGCCGGCGGCGAAGGGGGAGGGCGCCGTGGTCGTTGTCTCGGTGACTTTGATCTGCCCACTCCGGACTTCCTCGAGGAGCCCCTTTAAATTATCCAGGTCGAATTCGTCCTGCAGGCAGGTGCGCCAGGTCTCCAGGAGAATGGGAAAGTCGGGATAGGGCAGGACCGCCTCCAGGAGTTTCTTTGCCCGGAGCCGGTTCAGCCACAGGGGAAGGCGCCTTTTGAAATCGGCCCGCGGCAGGAACATGGCCCGGCCGGCGTTTTCCCGGAATTTCGCCCCGAAGAACCCGCTCTGCTCCAGGGTCCGCCTCAGCAGCCGCTCGATGTTTTCCGGGGTGACGAGCGTCAAGAGTTCTGCCGCAGAGAATTCCCGGGGCAGCATCAGGAGGAGACAATCGTTGTTCTCAATGATTTCCAGGTGCTCGGGGTATTTCTCTTCCCAGGCCGCCTGCAGGGCCAGGCCCCAGGGCCGGTTGATCCTGCCGCCCCAGAGGGTGTGGAGGATCACCTGCTGGCGGTCTCCGGTGTTCAGCGGATCGACACAATGTTCGATGAGCAGGTGGCGGCGGTGGGGGAGCGCCGCCCCGGTCACTTCCTGCTGCCTTTTTAAATGCCCGAGCAGCTCGGCCGCGGCCCTTTCCTCCAGAAAATATTCCCGGCACAGTTCCTCCTGCATCGCCGGCATTTCCAGGCGCGCCTCGAACCTCTCCAGAAAAAGCAGGATCTTCTCGGAAAAGTGCCAATCCCGGTTCAGGTCCTCGGCCCGCCAGAAGGGAACGATGCCCGGTTTGGCCGCCACCGGGACCACCTCCACGTCGTTATGGGTCACCTTCCGGATGCGCCAGACCTGCGTGCCCAAGGTGAAGGTGTCGCCGATGCGCCTCTCCCAGACGAACTCTTCGTCCAGCTCGCCGATCCGGGCCTTGGTATCCTCGACCCGCAGGTCGTAATAGCCCCGGTCCGGAATGGTGCCGCCGGACAGATAGATGAGCCGCAGCACCCCCTCCTTGCCGTGCACGGTCTTATCGATCCTGTCCAGGGAGAGGCGGGGTTTGAGTTCCCGGAGCCTGGTGTCGGCATACCTCCCCGCCAGCATCTCCAGAACGAGTTCAAACTGCCGGCGCGACAGGTGGCGATAGGGGTAGCTGGTTTTGAGGAAGGCGAAGAGCTCCTCGATGTCCCATTTCTCGATGCCCGTCATGGAGATGAGCACCTGCGCCAGCACATCGAGCGGACACTCGACGGGCCGGACCGCTTCGATGTCCTGCTCCGTTACGCCTCGGGCAACAACGGCGGCATAAAGAAAATCCTGGCCGTGGGTGGGGTAGAGGAGGCCGCGGCTTACGTCCCCCACGCGGTGACCGGAACGGCCGATACGCTGAATCGCCGCCGCGATGGAGGACGGGGTCTCGATGAGGATGACCTGGGTGAGATCGCCGATATCAATCCCCAGTTCGAGGGAGCTGGTGGCGACGATGGCCTTGAGCTCTCCCTTCTTCAGCCGTTCCTCCACGGCCAGGCGGATCTCCCGGGAAAGGGAGCCGTGGTGGGCATAGGCAAGCTCGGACGGCTCGCCTTCGTTGATCAGGCGCGTCACCTTTTCCGCTGTCCGGCGGCTGTTGGCAAAAAGCAGGGTGGACCGGTTTTCCCGGATGACCTCCCGGAAAGAGGCGGCGAGGGCCGGCCACCGGGAGGCATCCTTGAGCTGCTCCCGGGCTTCCGGGGGAAAGACGACGCCGAGCTGGTAACGTTTCTTGTCCCGGGATTGGATGATCGCGACGCTTCTTTTTTCGTAATGCGTGGCCCAGGCCCCGCCCTTCTGGACGGACCCGCCGATAAACTCGGCCACCACGGCCAGGGGCTGCACCGTGGCCGAAAGAGCCAGGCGCTGAAATTCACCCGAGAGGCGCACCAGACGCTCGACGGCCGTAATCAGGTGCGTCCCCCGTTTGGTGCCGACCACGGCATGGATCTCGTCGAGAATGACCGTGGCAATCCCCGTCAGCAGCGCGCGGCCGCCCCGGGAGCTGAGCAGGATGTTCAGGCTCTCGGGCGTCGTGATGAGGATCTCCGGCGGCCGCTTGAGCATCTGCCTTCGTTCCTCGGCCGGCGTATCGCCGCTGCGCGTCATGATGCCCAGGTCGGGAAAATCCGCGCCCGCCTCCCGGAAATAGATCTTGAGCTCCTCCAGGGGCGACGTGAGGTTGCGCCGGATGTCGTTATTCAGGGCTTTGAGCGGTGAGACGTAAAGGACCCGGATCCGGCCTCCCTCCCAGGCGCCCGTGACTAGTTGATTGATCGCCCAGAGAAAGGCCGTGAGGGTCTTGCCGCTCCCCGTGGGGGCGGTCACCAGGGCGTGCCTGCCCGAGGCGATTACCGGCCAGGCCTGCGCCTGGATGTCCGTGGGAGTGCCCAGCTTTTCGAGGAACCATCTCCCGATGAGGGGATGAAAATCGGCCAGTGCGCCCTTTTGCTTCTTCATGACCATTTATATAGGCCATCCAGACCCTCTGGGCAAGCATATTTCATTTCTTCCCTTGCCCCGGAGGAGAGAAATTTATCCCTTGATTATGCCGGTAAAAAGAGTAAAGAAGAAAACGGCTGTCGCAATCTGCATACGAGGCCTTTGCACAACGCCCCCATTTGTCATTGCGAAGCCGTAGCCGCCAGCGAAACGTGGCGGGAAGCAATCTCATAACATACCGATGATCAAAGAGATTGCCACGGCGCAGAAGCGCCTCGCAATGACAGGAAGCGAATTGTAAAGTTTTCCGTACCTGCATAAGAAGGAGGTTATGATGCGCGGTTATGGTTGGAGGGCAAGGCTCGGACATGTCTACCCGGCAGTGGTTACCGAGACATTCATGACGGAATTTTTCCGGATTGTGCCGGCAGGCGTAACCTTGGCCCAGAGCCATTTGATCATTGAGAGTTTGAACCGGAAAGACGGGCTGGAAAAATCCCTGGCCATGATCGACCAATGTGCCGAGTGGCTGACAAAGCGCAAGGTGGACATCATTACCGTCGGCGGCTCGCCCATGATACGGCTCCTGGGGCCGGGCAGCGACCATATCCTGATTGACCGGCTGGAAAAGAAATGCGGCATCCCCGTGACTACCAGCCAAACCGCAGCCGTGGAAGCCTTCCGGCACTTAGGAGCCCGCAAGCTCGCCGTTGCCTCCCCCTATTTTCCCCATCAGGATGCCCAGGTGAAACAGTTTCTGGAAATGTCCGGTTTCGAGGTCGTCAATATTAAGGGTCTCTCCAAGGAAATCGAAGAAATACACGCCTTGACGCTGGAAACGTCTTACCGCCATGCCCGGGAGGTCTTCCGGGAGACGCCGTCGGCAGAAGCAATCTATATCCCCTGCGCCCACTTTGCCGTCCCCTACTTAAAGGAACTGGAAGAGGATCTGCAGGTGCCCGTCGTGAACAGCCTCACGGCCATGCTTTGGCACAACTTTCACACCTTAAGAATTAAACCGGGGATCAAAGAACAGGGCCGGCTTTTAGCCTCCCTGTAAGAAAATTAACCGATTCTCTCTCCATTCCTGAGTACGTAAAACACGGATGACGAAAAGAGGAGGCTTCCCATGGCAAGGTTTAAACGTGCGATCCAACTTTTTTTCCCTTTATCCCTCGTTCTGGCACTAATTTTAGTGAGCCCTTGGCTGGGCCCAGCAGGCGCGGCAGCGGCCGACCCCGAAGAGGCGGCAAAGATAGAAAATGCAAAAAAAGAAGGAACATTGTCCTTTTATACCACCATGTCCGTGACGGCCGCCGAGAAACTGTTGGGCGGCTTTCACAGGAAATACCCTTTCCTAAAAACGGAGCTATACCGCGCCGGCAGTGAACGGCTTTTGACGAAAATCACGACAGAAGCCCGGGCCAAAAAGCACATCGCCGACGTCTACTTAAGCGACTCCCTGGATACCCACATCATCATGAACGAAGGCCTGGTGCGACGCTACGTCTCGCCGGAAAGTAAAGTTTATGCCGCGGAATTTAAACATCCCGAGGGCTTCTGGACTTCTTCTTCCATCATCACCAGGGTCCTGGGATATAATACGAAACTGGTGGCCCCCGCCGATGTCCCCAAAAGATATGAAGACCTGCTCGATCCCAAATGGAAAGGCAAGCTGGGGATGCCGACCGATGAAATCGGCTGGTTTGCCGGCCTGTTGACCAGCATGGGGAGGGAAAAGGGCCTCGCCTTCATGAAAAAACTGGTGCAGCAGGATGTTCAGTTTCGCACCGGCAAGACCCTTTTGACCCAGTTGCTGGCCGCGGGCGAGTTCTCCATTGCCGTGGTAACGAACGGCGATATCGTCGAACTTTTGCGTAGAAACGGCGCCACCATAGAATGGGTGGGCTTGGAACCGGTGGTCTCCGTCCTGATGCCGGTCATGGTAGCCAACCACGCCCCCCATCCTCATGGGGCCATGCTTTTTGTGGATTTTGTGCTCTCTAGAGAGGGGCAGGAAATTATCAGGAGCGTCAATCGCATCCCCCTCCGACCGGACGTGCCCCCCAATCCCCCCCGCCTGCCGCAGGGTTTGAAATTATTGCCCAGCGATCCCTCCTGGTCGGGAAAGGAATACACCCAGTTATACCGGGGCATTGTTTCCCGTAAAGGAGGCAAATAGAGAGTGTGGCCGTCCCCCTATTTCCTGCTGGGTCTCACCATACTCTTCTGGGCCGGAAATTTTGTTGTGGGCCGGGGTCTGCATGACAATATAACGCCCGTGGCCCTGACTTTTTGGCGTTGGTTTACGGCCTGGGTCCTCATCCTGCCTTTCGTCTGGAAACCCCTGCGGGAGCAATTCCAACTCATCCTGCGCTTCTGGAAATTAATTGCCTTATTTGGCACCTTGGGCGTGGCCGGTTTCAACTCCCTTGTTTATATCGGACTCGCCACCACTACGGCGACGAACGGCGTGCTGCTCAATACCACGAGCCCGGTTTGGATCGTTCTTCTCAGCCGGCTTATTTTTAAACAGCCCCTGTCGTGGCGACAGGGGTTTGGTATTGCCGTAGCTTTCCTGGGGGTGGCGACCATTGTCACCAAGGGACACCTGGCCGCCCTTTGGGGATTCCAATTCCACAGCGGCGACCTCTTCGTATTGGCCGGTGTCCTATGTTGGGCCGTTTATACCGTCTTGCTGCCGCTGCGTCCCCCGGCCCTCTTACCGTCAGCCTTCCTGGGCGCCGTGGTAACGGTCGGCACCATCATCATCGTGCCGTTTTTTCTCCTGGAAAAAGGTCATGACGTCCTGCCGGCCTTCACACCTTCCGTCATGGCGGGCATCTTCTATCTGGCCCTTTTCCCTTCGGTACTGGCCTATATTTTCTGGAACCATGCCGTCCTCAAGGTTGGGGCCCGCCGCGCCGGTTATTTCATCTACCTGATGCCGGTCTTTGGCGCCCTTTTGTCTTTCACCTTCCTGAACGAATCTTTCCTGCCCTATCACGGCGTGGGAATCATTTTAATATTATTGGGGGTCTATCTCGCGATGAGCACTGCCGGGCCAAGGTGAGCGTGAGCAAGCGCAACCCTTGATCCTGATATCCCTGCGGAAAATAATGCCATGTTTTTTTTGGGGGGACCATTACCATCATAACGCAGCAGCCGGTTGAGTCTTATTTTAATGGACCGCCAGGGAGGGGTCGTTTGGCGGCAGCAGCGCCGGGGTCGGCGCAGGTGATACCGGAGCCAGGTGGGAATCCCCATGGTTCGGGCAGTTCACCGTCGGCTGCGTCCCTGGGACGTAAAATTCCTCCCGTTTTTCCGGACAGCCCGGAGTGGCAAGATCACCCGTCGTCGGATCGATCAGTAGGGAGACGACCGCCTCGGGTTTCGGAAAATCAACGGCGGGCTTGTCCTTGAGGGCCGCGCGCATGAAGCGTCCCCAGATGGGCGCACAGATTGCCCCGCCGGTGAAACCTCGCCCCATGGGACGGGGCTTGTCATAACCAGCCCAGACGCCCGTGATCAGCTGGGGTGTATAGCCGATGAACCAGGCGTCCCGGTAATCATCCGTGGTCCCGGTCTTCCCGGCGGCCGGGCGTTCCAAGCTGAATCCCTGAAGCGATTTGGCGGTGCCGTACCTGAGGACATCCTTGAGCATCGAGGTCGTAACATAGGCGACGTCCGGGGCAAGAACCGAATTCACGGCGGGGGGAACCTCCGTCCACTGCTGCCGGTTGCGTTCATAAATGCGCGTGATGGTCCTGGGTTCGGGCCGCGTCCCGCCGTTGGCCAGGGGAGCATAGGCCAGCATCAGGTCGCTCAGGGTGACTTCATCGGTTCCCAGAGCCAGGGAAAGATCGTTCGGCGAGCGCAGGGAGAGCCCCAACATTCCGGCAAAACGAACGAAATCGGGGACCCCGATGGCCTCCAGCAATTTGACGGCGATGATGTTGTCCGAATAAGCCAGGGCCTGCCGGAGGGGAAGATTTCCATAATGCTCATTGCCGTAGTTCCGGGGTTTCCAGGTTTCATGCGCGCTGCGGGGATAGGCAACGGGGTCGTCATTCCACAGGCTGCCGGCGGTAATCCCCTTTTCCAGGGCTGCGGCATAAATCAGGGGCTTGATCGCCGATCCGGGCTGACGTTTGGCAAAAAGGGCGCGATTATAGGGACTTTTCTTGAAATCGGTCCCCCCGGCCATCGCCAGAATATCCCCCGTATGCGGGTCCAGGGTTAACAGAGCGCCCTGGAGCCGGGGGGAAATTTTACTGACGCCCTCGCGCAAGAACCGCTCGGCAAGCCTCTGCAGATTCAGATCCATGGCCGTGGTGACTTCCAAGCCCCCCTGTTCGATGATTTCCGCTCCATACCGTTCGAGCAATTTGTTGCGGATATGAGCCAGATAATAGGGCGCTTCTCCGGGCTGCACCACCGCTATGGGCACAAGCCGCAGCTTTTTTTCCCGTGCCGACGTGATCATCTTTAACTCTTTCATCCGTTTGAGGATGAGGTTCTTCCGGTCCCGGATGACAGCGGGTTTCCCCAGGGGGTTGTAACGGGTCGGGGCTTTGGGAACTCCGGCCAGCAGGGCGCACTCGGCCTCGGTCAATTCCTGCGGGTACTTGTCAAAATAAAGACGGGCGGCCTGGACAATCCCCCAGGCCCCGTTCCCGAAGTAGACCTCATTGAAATACATCTCCAGAATATACCTCTTGGTGTATTTGCGTTCATATTCGAGAGCCAGGAGGCCTTCCTTGAACTTCCTTTTAAGGGTTTTTTCACCGGAAAGATATTTGTTCTTGATCAACTGCTGGGTGATCGTCGATCCACCCTCGGCCATTCTCCTCTTGACCACGTCTTTGACCAGGGCCCGTGTTACGCCCCGCAGGTCGATCCCTTCGTGTTCGTAAAAACGGGCATCTTCGATGGCCACCAGGGCATTTTGCAGGAAAATGGGGATCTGATCGATGGAGGCCCAATACCGTTTCTCAGGCAGGATGCGCCCCACGTAACGCGATTGGCTGTCAAAAACCTTGATAGAAATATAGCCGGGTGCAAAGGGAGGATAGGGGGCAGTTGTTTCCTGGGCCAGAACGGCCGCGCTGGGGCACAGGAAAAGGAGAAGTCCCAAGGCGGCCAAGACCCGTTTTACTATACCCAAGCATAGGACCTTCTTAAATAAATCGTTTGTTAGCTGAATCTTCTGCACCACGGAAATGATCACGTACTATGGACATTACTAATGACATTACTAATAAGCTACCCCTTTTTCTCGGCCCGAGTCTATGCTGAACAGTCCTGTCTGTCAAGGGCAATCAATGGACGGATCTTTTCTTGACAACTTGTCAAGATGCGGTATAATTCCCCTTATCCTAGGAGGTTAAAGGCATATGCAGAATGTCACTGTCGGCGAATTCAAATCCCGTTTTTCCCATCTTCTGAACCTGGTGAGGCAGGGGGAGGAGATCGTGATCCGCTATGGGCGCAGAAAGGAAAAGGTAGCCGTCCTTATCCCCTATCCACGGGAAGGCGCCGAGAAGGCGTCCCGGAATATTGGTATCCTGAAAGGAAAAGGGGCTTATGAGTTCAAAGACGACTTCAAGATGACGGAGGAAGAATTCCTGTCCCAATGAGATATCTTCTGGATACACATACCTTCTTATGGAGCGTCTTTGAACCCGAAAAAATCAGCCTCAAGGCGAAAGTGCTTATCACGAATCCGGAGCATGCCATCCTGGTCAGTCTTGTTTCCTTCTGGGAAATTTCACTGAAGTATTCCCTCGGTAAATTGCACCTGGAGAATGTTTCGCCAGCGGAGTTCCCCGCCATCGCGAAAACAATGGATATGGAAATCCTGGAGATCGATCCGGAAGATGTCTCCACATTTCATGAGCTCCCGCGGGTTGGGCATCGCGACCCATTCGACCGGCTCATCATCCGGCAGGCGATCCGCCGGAAGATCCCCGTCGTAACTAAAGACGAGGAATTCAAGCTCTACAAACCGCACGGCCTGCGCATCCTGTGGTGAAGGAGGGACCGGCACCGTACCAAAATTGCCGGCTGCGCAAAAAGTCGTCACCCCGGTGAAAACCAGGGTCCAGAAGAAATTATAAGTAATTAATGCTACTGGATTACGGCCTGCGCAGGACTGACGTAACTGGTGTCCTGCCTTGACATGTGCATTAAACCTTATGGCTGCTTTCTCTTAAAGGCGGTTCTCTTTATTTAAGGATGCCAGACCTTCTTCGCCGTATTTCCTCGAATATCTCCAACAGATTCCCAGAAGCAATATGAGACACATCGAAGCCGTATTCTGAATGGATTCTCCCATATATTACTTCAAAGTCGGGTTCAAATACATCGACGAAATCTCGTAGACTCGACTCATCGGTGATGAGATAGTCACCCGGGCTGAAATCAAAGATCCTTTCCATGAACTCTTCCGATATCTCCCGCATCTCATCAACACCGGAGGTCGAGGCGAACTCAATCTTCTTCCCTTTGAATGGACCTCTACGGATCACTTTACCTGTCTTCTTCATGCTCTATTCTTTTGCATCGAACGTTCAGGGTAACCAGCGGCGCCGGGAACTTGCCCGTCAGACCACCGCGCTTCCCACCGGCTGGTTGGCCCTGTTGTTCGGCAAGCTACTGATCCAATTAAGCAGCCAGCTCTTTCAGGATCTCAGGATGACGTGCCGCAACCTTCAGCAAGGTTGCGGCAGCTCCGGAAGGTATTTTTCGCCCCTGCTCCCATTCCTGAAGTGTTCGCACCGAAACGCCAAGGAGCTTAGAAAATGCTGCTTGAGACAAACCGGTTGCTGCTCTTGCCGCAACAACTATGGCTTTTTCAGCCGTGATAATTTCGTCTTTTTCTATTATTCCGTCTCGCCTGGTGATAACGCGACGGACTGATCCGTCTGATTGGGAAAAAAGCTCGGTTTTCCGAGCCCAATCACCACGTTTTATTTCGTGTAAGGCCTGCAAAAGTTCCGCATTGAGATCACGTTCCTTTTCCCATGCAGCAAGTTCTTTTTCTGTTAATTTAGCCATTTGTAAATACCTCCTTCAGACGTCTGAGCAATTTAGGGTCTATGTTTTCTTGTACGTTTTTCGCGTACATCGTTACCAGTACGATCTGTCCGGGATTGAGACGAAGGAAATAAATCACTCGCACGCCTCCCCGCTTGCCACGGCCCTCGATTCCCTAACGCAGTTTCCTGCAGCCGTCGGAGTGAGGGATAACATCGCCTTCATCAGGGTGTTCAGCCAGATAAAGCTGAAGAGCCGCGAATTCGTCATCATTGAGATACTTGTCACGAACCGCGGCAAATGGATGCAATTCGATGAATGTGAACATGGCTTAAGTGTACGCTTTTGACGTATAGAAGTCAAGCGGGGATTATTCTCTCATTTCTTTCTTTGTCTTTATTCTGCCATACGCCGCTGCAACGAGCGAGAAACGAGCAAGGGTCAGGTCTTGCAATCACGCATCGAGGCCTCATTTTTCTTTGGAGCCCAGCTTTACAGTCGTATACCGGACCTGAAACAGGCCAGATTTCCTGCAAATGGTATAGTCGCCCATTGGCATAAGACGCAACCCTTTTGCCAATTCTATTTTACAGGACTTGCCATAATTTTTTAATAGCGAAAGTTTGTTGGATTGCAAGACCTGACCCCGAGTTTTTTTGACCTTCATATTTATACTTCCCTCTGACCGAAAAACAGACCCTATCTGGTCCTGTACCTTTTCAGGTTTGTGCAATCGATGAGGCGGTCAAGGTTACGCAAGGTAAACACCTTACCCCTTGTTGCCGTGAGTATCTTTTTCATGTCCTCGCGGCGGACACCGAAGCCCCGCCCGGCAATGCAGGCGATTACCTCGTATTTGGGCGTGTTCGGCGGCTGGCCAGCCATGCTCAACTCGCCCAGATGCTGGATACGGGTGGCCTTGTCACGGGCCGTGCCATCATCCTCGGTGATCTTTGCCTCGATGATGATTTGGGGATTGAATTCACTCGGGACGATGAAATCAGGCGTCTGGTCAAAGCCGGGAATTTTCTCGGCCCGTTTGGTTTTTCGATAGCTGACGCCGGCTTTGCTCAGGGCATCTTCGATGGCCGACTCCAGGCTGTCGCCGATCAGATCGCTCACCGAATCACGGTGACCGGCAAAAGGCCTCCCGAGAAACCGCTCATACAGGAGCATCGCGTACGGGGCTCCCAGGCCCGCAAGCATCTGTACACCGCTCATCCCCATTTTCGTATCCGCCTTGTCGAGGCGGTGGATTTTATCGGGAGAAACATCGGGCGCTCCCTCTTTCAGCAACCGGCAGGCGGTTTCGATCAACGCCTTCACGCGCTCAACGGCGACCTTGCCATCAGCCAGAGGCGCAAGAGGTGATAACCGGATCTTGCGATCCAGGGAACGGACAAAGCCCTGGCTGACTTCGATGCCTGTCTGCAAGGCGGCCACATAAGCCCATTCGGGAGGCGTGAATCCCAACATGGTGCGAAGGACGAGGATCACGACAGGGGCCTCAAGGGTCTTTTGCAGCAAAGGTTCTGGATCGAGAAAGGTAAAACCCCTGGTCGCCTGCTTCAGCGCCTCGTAACCCTGCTCGAACACGGGATAGTCGATAAATCCGCTTCCCTTCGGCATGACCAGGAATTCCGATTCGAGGCAGGAAAATACTGCATCGACATAGGTATCGAGATCGGTCCGGATTTCAGAATATGGCCGTTCAAAAGGATACTTCGTCGTCTCGTTCTCCATAGAAAGTCTCCTCCTCACGAATTTGCGCATAGCGGCGCAGAGGCGCCCGCGCGGCATCCCCCGTCAAATGATTTTCGATGCTCTCCAGCGTAGGACCCCGCCCCAGTTCCGCGGCCACGATGGCGAGCTTCTCCGGCACCGGCAGGGTTTTGTTCCAGGCGGTGCGGAGCCGCCAGATGGCGAGGCGGGCCAGGTGGCCGTAGATAATGCAGCGGATGTCGCCGCGGGTCGGTTCTAGTCCGCCGCTTTTCAGGTTCTCGAGATCATCGAGGATCAGCGCGGTCAATTGTTCAGGTGTTTCCGCAAGCCATTTTCGCGGGATCACCCCGGTGGAACGGCAGACCAAAACCGTATCCACGATCGATGAACCGGTGCCGCTGATGTGGATCGAGGCGCCCATCTCCGCCGGGCAGGGAAGGGAAGCGGAGCACGTGAGACCGGCATCCAGAATCGCCACCATCACGGGATGATAAGCCTCCAGCCTGTTATGATGGTAGGTGAAGGCCAGCGGTTTGCCTGGTTTCAGGGCCTTGGCCATGTTCCGGAAGATGGCGGACATGCCTTCGGTGAAATGAACGAGGCCCCGTTCCATCGTGACGTTGCCCGTCAATTCGTCGACGTTGCGGGTGGAGCGGCTTTGAAATGCCGGGTTTTCCCGATCAACCATTTTTCGGACCCAGACATAGCAGAAATCCATCAGCTCGGCATATTGGACGTTGCCGAAATAGGGGGGATCGGTAAAGACGCCATCCAGGCTTCCCACCGGCAAATCGGCGGTTGTCGCGCTTTGGCACAAGAGACGAACGCCTCTGGGTTCTGCGGCCGCATCACCGTTCTTCCGGTCGCCGATCCATTCATCCGTGATGGGCACCTGGATTTTCCTGTTACCTTCATGGCGGGTTTCGAAGGGGGCGTCGCAGTAAGCCTTGGCCTTGACGTATTTCTCCAGGATGTTCGACCAGCCGCCGCTCCCCACGCTCAGGCCGCCGCCGTTGGCGATCCCTAGAAAATTGGATTCGCACTGGATCAGCCCGACCGGAAAGCCGTGGACGGAGAAAATATCGAGGGATTTTAGGGCCATGGTATCGTACCGGCAGAGCATGTTCTGATAGCGTAAAAGATCCGAGAGGTTGGTGATCAGGGCATTTCTTACCCGCTCGTCCTGTTCTTCCGCAATGGTCCGGCAGCTCAGCTCCAGGCCCAAAAGCTGCCGTTCATTGAACATCTCCCGGTATTTCCGGTACCCCCAGCGGATGAGGCGGTCGGTTTCGTCACCCGGAAGTATCTCGTCATCGGGAACGTGGGGCGTACCGATTTCGGCAAGGAGCGCCGTAGCCCTGGTGTAATTAACCAAATCACTCTCATCCGGACGCTTGAAGAAGCGCCCCTGATGGGTCGGCTTGCAGCGGCGGCAATGGTATTCGATGGCAAACATGCGGTGGCGGGGCGCTCCCGCAACGGCATCGGGATAGGTGTTGATCATCCCGCAGCGGGGGCAGGCACAGCGATTCCGCCTGGCAGGTCCGGCAAGGTGAAGGGAGCCGCCGCAGATCTTGCAGGCGCCGGCCTGCTTTCTGTCCTTCACACCGTTCAGCTCGCCACAGGCGGCGCAGATCAGCACGTTCTCCGTATGCCGCCGGTCTTCGGCCAGGAGATAGCCGGAAAACAGGTCGATTTCGTGTCTGCAATGGCGGCACGTCAGCTGCTTAACCCAGAGGAAATACTTGACATGGGCCTCCGAAGAGCCGCATTCCAGGCAACGGGTACGGTAGAAGGGGCCGATCCGCTCTTCCAGGCCCCGGACAAGCCTTTCCGCCGCTTTACGGTAGGACTGCAGGTCCAAGTGCTCGATTTCGCGGTTCACGATCCAGCAGGCCATCGGATTGATATCATAGCCCGTGACGTCACACCCGACGCGGTTGGCCTCGATGAGGGGTGTGCCGCCTCCCATGAAGGGATCGGCAATGGCGATCCCCATGAGGTTGTTGGAAGTGTAGAAGGCCTCCCGGAGGGGTTGGTCGCTGAACTCGGCGAGGAGCAGCCCGCGAAAGAGCGTGCCCGGCCTGCGGGCAAACCACTTGTGAACGGCGATGATGGGCCGGTAGTTCTGCTGGATCTGCTTTTCCCGCAGGGCAAGGGCGGAAATGAAAGGGATATCGAATCTTTTCTCCAGGGACATGGCGCTTTATAGCCTGTTGCGGCCGTTAATGCAACCGCTTGCGTGCACCCGTAACGGCGGAATCCGGACAGGGCGCTGCTTTTCTTTCTGCCTGCGGTTTTGCCTGGCAGGTCTTGGCGTCACCGCCAGCCAGTGGTCATCTGCATATCTTCTGCCGGATAGGGCTGCAAAAGGGCCGCCCATTCCTCTGGGTTCCTGGTTCCGGGATCAAGCCAGAGCGCTTCTTTGTCTTTCGGCACGATGACGGGCATCCGGTCATGGATTTGCTTTAACAACACGTTGGCGTCGGTAGTGATAATCGCGCAGGTTTTTATGGTCTTCTTCTCCGGCGACAGCCACGCTTCATAAAGGCCGGCAAAGCAAAAAGACGCACCCGACTTGAGAGAAAAGTGGTAAGGTGTCTTCTTATCCCCTTTTGACCACTCGTAAAATCCATCGGCAATGATCAGACAGCGGCGCTTCTTGAAGGCGTCCCGAAAACTGGGTTTTGTGGCAATGGTCTCGGCCCGGGCATTGATCAACTTATGCCCGAGGGAGGGGTCCCTGGCCCAGGCGGGGATGAGCCCCCAGCGGAAAGTAACGAGCCGGATTTTCTCATCATAAATGATGGCAGGTATCTGCTGGCCGGGACAGATATTATTGCTCGGCTGAAATTCCGAGGCTGATTCCTCTGCCGGGTCAACGCCTTCGATGACGGACAGATCGGTTAGCAAAGTAAAGCGGCCGCACATCCTGACCTCCTGTTGCATAATAGCTCATAGCGGCTATGGCAAAAACATTCAGGGTTGCAGAAGCTCGAAGCCCGTGGCCGCATCGGGCCTGCGCACGCCCGTGCTGTCCACCAACTCAAACAGAACGGCCTCCATGACGTGCCAAACCTTCACACCCGTCCTGACGCAACCGGTCACGGTGTCGCCATTCCTGCCGCAGGCCATGTGCATGTGAAGAACGGGGTTGCCCTTGTCATCGGGAAACAGGGTGCCAACACCTGCCACCTCGTGAACATTTTCCAGCACCAAGCCCAGGGGAACGATGGGCGTGGCCCGGCCTTCCTCGGGCCCTACGACCAGCCGGCTGCCTTGATCGGCGCCGCCGAGAATTACCAGGGTAGCCGCCCCGATGGCCTGTTCCCGGGCAAAAGACTCGATGGCCTCATGCACGATATCGCCATCTTCCAGACGGATAACGAAGATGCGTCCCGGTTTGGCTTGAGAATATTTCATGGTTAATGACCTCCTGAGGAACTTGTGTCGCACCTGATTTTATCTCATAGCATAGGACAGGCTGAAAAATCACCCCTTCCCCGCGATAAATATAACAATCCGAGTTTATGCCCACTCCAATATTGCGACCCTTTCTTCTTGACAAGTAATCCCTTTTGATACATAGACTCAGCTCTGCACGAACAAAGGGGGAAGGGGGGGTGCATTTCATGGAAAAAACCACAAACTGCAAGTCGCCGCGAACATACCGTATTGTCGGCCCTCAACGGCAGATCGATGAACGGGAAACTCCGCATTTCCGGGCCAGGCGCGGGGAACTGGGCGAACGGATCAAAGTGTTGCGGCAGCCACAGATTGAGCAAGACGCATTCAAACGAGCGATCAGCGACGGTAAAATGAAAGGAGATATGCACAATTCCCTACAGCAGCTTTTTTTACAGATGCCACAGGGAGCTGTCAGTCCCGAGCGGCTCCCCGTATCCGATCCTGTTGCGATGTCGCAGAAAATCAAAGAAGCTGCCCGCTTCTATGGTGCCGATGTGGTGGGGATCACCTACCTTGACCAGGCTTATGTCTATTCGCATCGAGGCAGAGGATGTAGTGCCGATGGAGAAAAGCCGGGAGACCCCATCGATTTACCCCATAAATATGCAATATGCCTCGGTTTTGCTGATGATTTCGATAGGTACATGACCTGCAACAGTGAAATTTCCGGCCTTGAATACCAGATGGGCACTAAACGCACGCTGATACCGACCTTTTTACTTGCCACCTACATCCGCGAGATGGGCTACCCTGCCCGTTCTCACGCCCATAGCAGGTTAGAGGTCAATACTGTAGCCCTGGCGGTAACCGCCGGGCTGGGTGAACTGGGACGGCATGGAATGCTGATCCACGAGGAGTATGGCTCGCGATTGCACCTGGCTGTCGTTACCACTGACCTTCCTCTGGCCGTTGACGAGCCGGTTGATATCGGCGTGGAAGATGTCTGCAAGATTTGCATGAAATGCGCCCAGACCTGTCCCACCTACAGCATCCCCTTCGGAGACAAGGTGATCGTAAACGGTGTGGAAAAGTGGGCCATCAACGTGGACACCTGCTACAAAGGAAAGCTGTCTGCCCGGGGAAAGTACACTAACTGCCTTACCTGCATTACCTCTTGCTGCTATCACAAGCGCTCATCGTGGTGGCATACCCTGGCCGGCCGGTTGCTGAAGAAGATTCCCATACCTCTGCGACCAGCCTACATAAAACCGTTACTCTGGATGGACGATTTCATCTGGGGCAAGAAACCCCGGCGCCGTATGCAGTGGATGGGCTACGACAATGCCCCAAGCCCGGTGGCCTGCAATATTCCCGGCTGCATCGCCAAGCACAAGCCCCAGGAGCTGAAGCCTCTTCATGAAATACCGCAGCCAAAGCGGCAATATTCTTTTAATACAAGTGTAACTGAAAAGGGGGGAGCAAGACCATGACTCACGTTATCACAGCAGCATGCATCGGCGCAAAGCACAAGGAACTCTCATGCACGGAAGTTTGCCCCATGAACTGCATCCACGGCACTGCCACCGATGCGATCCTCTATATAGATCCGGAGGACTGCATAGACTGTGGCGCCTGCGTCCCGGCATGCCCGAGGGAAGCTATTTTCCCCGCAGGCGATATCCCTGAGAAGTGGCAAGATTTTCAGCAGATCAACGCTGATTACTTCAAGGACAAAAGATGACGGTGCGCACACCAGGCAAGTGTGCCCGTCTCCATCTAATAGAATATGCCCATTAGCTCCAGGGGGAACTAACCGGCATAAGGCCGCAGGAAAACTTTAAAGGGGGGAATGGTATGTCCAGATTAGATTGTAGCAGAATTTTTTTCTCAGTGATTGGTAAGGCATTGATGACGGCAAGTTTCTTATTTGTCGTCCTTCAGGCCACCTCGGCTCAGGCCGATTCCCTGGTGGAAAGAGCCAAGAACGAAGGGAAGCTTACTTTTTATGCCAGTCTGTCCGTTACTGACTTTAAAGCGGTTGGCGATGCTTTCATGAAAAAATACCCCTTCATAAAATTTGAATATTGGCGGGTGGGAAGTTCAACCCTCAATTTGCAAAAAAATCTCATGGATAAAAGGGCCGGCAAAATGGTAGCCGATGTTTTGCAGCTAAACGGCTCTGATATCAACATCTTTCGTCGGGAAGGGCTCATGCAGATGCATGTTTCCCCTGAAACGAAGGATTGGCAAAAAGGCTTCGCAGACCCCGAAGGCTACTGGAACGCTTATTACACTTCTAATAACTGCTGGGCTTACAATACCAAGATGGTGAATGAAAAGGACGTGCCGAAATCGTACGATGACTTTCTGGATCCGAAATGGAAAGGGAATATCGGATTTGGCTCCAGCGAAACCGAGTGGTACGAGGGAATGATGCAATCCATGGGCAGGGAGAAGGCTTTGGCGTTCATGAAACGGTTTGCGGGCCAGGTCAAGATTTACAATGGCAAGACCCTGTCCATGCAAATGTGTGCTGCTGGCGAGTTTCCCATTGTAAAGGGGATATTGCACCGCGCCGTTGATATGATAAAGATGGGCGCACCCATTAAAGTGATAGACCTCCCCACACCCACCTTGGCGGGCTTGCGTGTTCTTACGCTCACGGCAGGCGGGCCACACCCCAATGCAGGCAAGCTGTTTATCGACTTTATGCTGTCTAAGGAGGGGCAAGAAACCCTGGTGAAAATTAATTACCATCCCATACGGATGGACGTTAAAGTGGATCCATATTTTGAAAGAGCCAGACGCAATATGTTTCCCATCAGGGCATCGGCAGCGGAACAGACATCGGCCTATATCAAAGAGTTCCAAAAGGTTATATTAAATAAAATGTAACTGACCATCCGTCGTGGTAAGTTTGTATCCTCAAGCTGATAAACCCGGCGCTGGAAAACAAAACGGCTGTAAGGAATGGTGAAATCCTTACAGCCGATATAAATTGGCTCCCCAGCGCGGACTCGAACCACGGACATGGTGGTTAACAGCCACCCGCTCTACCGACTGAGCTACTGGGGAATAGTCGTTAGCGTGGTTTAATAATATAAGATTCTTCTCTTGTCAATCATGATATTTTCGTAAATAAAGAATTCCCAATTTTTTATGAAACTGTTAAATGTAGCGAGGGGATATGATTACCTTATTCTGTCGGCACGGCCGGAGAAAAAAAAGGGGGAGGGAATTTGAAAATAAACCATCCAAATAATAGCTTAGAAACCTTAGAAATCAATGAAGGAAGCAAATAACTCCACCTGGATGACGCTCGCGATCCTCATGGCGACCCAGTTTGTCATGTCCATGGGCGCCTTCAGCTTCGGCCCCCTCGCCCCCTTTTTTCGGGACACTTTGGGGATCAGCAGGGGGGAGGTAGGTTCCCTGATCGCCGTCTTTTATTTTACTGCTACGCTGGCGGCTGTTCCGGCCGGCATCTTTGTCGACCGCCTCGGCGCACGTCCTCTTTTGATCCTGTGCCTGTTTCTGGAAGGCATTCCCTATGGGGCCATGTCGTTTGCCGAAAGTTTTGTCACCATCGGCATTTGTTCCGCCCTGAGCGGCATCGGATACGGTTTCATCAATCAGGTTTCCACCAAGGGGATCATGAACTGGTTTGCCCCGGCCCAGCGCGGCACGGCCATGGGCATCAAGCAGTCGGGAGTGACCTTCGGTGCGGCGGGCGTGGCCTGGCTGCTGCCCCTGCTGGCAGTTGCCTACTCCTGGCAGATAGGGGTGGGGGTGGTCGGCCTGTCCATGTTTTCTATGGCCCTGATTTCCTTTCTTTTCTATCGGGAACACCCCCCTGATGCCGGCGTCGCTGCACCAAGGATTAGTGAAGATCAAGGCGGTCCGTCCTTGCGGGCTGTTCTTTCCCAACCGACGCTGCTTGCCCTGATGCTGACCGTTCCCTTTTTGGCCTTCAGCAACGGGTGTGCGGTCAGTTTTCTGGTCTTGTATCTGAAAGAGCAGGTACAGCTTCCCGTGGAACTGGCTGGACAGTGTATGACGGCCAGCATGATTGCCGCCGCGGTGGGACGAGTCAGCTGGGGCATGATGAGTGACCGGCTTTTTGCCGGGGATCGCTTGCAGCCGGTCATTATCGTCTCGGTGCTCGGGGCCGTCAGCGCCTTGGGGACAGCGCTGTTAACTCCATCTTCAGCCCTTGGGCTAATTTTCTTCTGGTCGATCCTCCTGGGCTTTTCTCTCAGCGGCTGGAATGGACTCGTCATGGTATTATCCGCCGAACTGGGGGGACGGCAACGGGCCGCCTCCGTGGTCAGTGTCGTGATCACCGTCCTGGGTATGGGTTTTCTGAGCGGCACCCTTGTCTTCGGCATTGTGGCCGATCATGCGGGCTATTTTCCCAGTTGGCTCTTGGTGGTGGTCACTTCATTGTGCAGCGTCGCCGGTTTCGTGCGCGTCGCGGCCCTCCAGCGCCAAAACCGCAGACCCTGCGCCTGATGTTGTCCCAAGGCGACACCGCTATCCCAGATGGAAAAAAGTTGCATTGTCCGGAGACATGTGGAAAAATAAAGCGAATTGATGACTTAAGAAGCATTTGCATACCTTAGGCGGGCAGCGCCGGGAAACCGGAACAGGTTCTGGGGAGGGCAGGTGATTGTAAGAGTCACAAGCGGCACGGTAATCGGCATCGATTCCTATCCCATCGACGTGGAAGTCGATGTTTCTCCGGGCTTACCTATCTTCTCCACAGTCGGGCTCCCGGACGTGGCCGTCCGAGAAAGCAGGGAACGCATCCGGGCCGCCATTAAGAACTCCGGTTACAGATTCCCCCGCAACCATGTGACGGTCAACCTTGCCCCGGCGGACATCAAAAAAGAAGGCACAGCCTTTGATCTGCCCATTGCCGTCGCCATCCTGGCGGCCGAAGGCAATATCGCCGCCGAAAGCCTCCGCGATTACGTCTTTATGGGGGAACTTTCCCTGGACGGCGGCATCAAAGGCGTGCACGGCATCTTGCCCGTAGCCTTTCAGGCCGAACAGATGGGAAAGAAAGGCATCGTTACGGCAATCGAAAACGCCCCGGAAGCCGCCCTGGTGCAGAGCATCGACGTCATCCCGGTGGAGCGTCTCTCCGATGTGGTGGAGTTTCTGGGCGGCAGAAGGGCCATCGCGCCCTTCCAACTAGACATGGAGGAAACCTACCGAGACAGTTTCCGCTATCCCTTCGATTTCAATGACATCCATGGTCAGGAACAGGCGAAGCGGGCGCTCGAGATCGCCGCGGCCGGCGGCCACAATATCCTGATGATCGGGCCCCCGGGCTCCGGGAAGACCATGCTTGCCCAGCGCCTCGTCACGGTCCTTCCCGAACTCTCCCTGGAAGAAGCTATCGAAAGCACGAAGATATTTTCCGTAGCGTCCCTCCTGAACAAAGGCGAAACGGTCCTGATGAACCGGCCTTTCCGGGCGCCGCACCATACCATTTCCGACGCCGGGCTGGTAGGAGGCGGCCAGACCCCCAAGCCGGGTGAGATCAGCCTGGCCCATCACGGCGTACTTTTTCTCGATGAACTGCCCGAGTTCAAAAAGAATGCCCTCGAGGCCCTGCGCCAACCCCTTGAAGACGGCACCGTGACTATCACCCGGTCTTCCATGACGGCCAGCTATCCCGCCAGGTTCATGCTCGTGGCAGCGATGAATCCCTGCCCCTGCGGCTACTACGGCGACCGGCGGCGGGCCTGCAGCTGCGGTCCCCAGCAGATCCGCCAGTATCAGTCCCGCATCTCCGGACCCTTGCTGGATCGCATCGATATCCACGTAGAGGTCGCCTCCCTGCCTTACCGGGAATTGAGCGGCCAGCACACGGGCGAGGATTCCCAAACCATCCGGGCCCGCATCCGCCAGGCGCGCCTGGTGCAGCAAAATCGTTTTGCGGCGGGCGCCCAGTCCACCTTGCTCAATGCCCGCATGTCCGATAAGCAATTGAAGACCTATTGCCTCCTCGATGAGGACTCCCGGAAGCTCCTCGAGATGGCCATGGACCAGTTGGGCTTGAGCGTCCGTGCCTACACCCGGGTGCTGAAAGTAGCCCGGACGATTGCCGACCTGGAAGGCCTGGAGCAGATCACGGCTTCCCACGTGGCAGAAGCCATTCAATACAGAACCCTTGATAGAAGGATGATTTAGTTTCCATCCGGAAACGGTTCTTTTCCGCCCTGGCGGTGTCAATCTACGGGCTTGTTTGTACGGCGTACTACCTGTACGCCTCCGCGCAACCCCTTGATTTCCAAGCCAGGACGCAAAATCCCTCGTTTCCGAATTGGAAACCAATAGTGTCGCATCCGGAGTTTCCGGATGGACATGATTTAGCATTAATTAGAACTTTTCTCTTGATTTCGTGAACGGTTTTCCCCATAGTATTTCTAACCCGATAGGCAAGCTGATTATAATTCTCAAGCGGGGCAAGCCCATTTCATTGTATGACGGTGACCGGCATGATTACCATGAAATGCCCTGAGTGCAGTGAATTTCATGACATTTTAATTTCACAGTGCCCTACCTGCGCTTCCTATGACAGTGAAAAGGGTTTGCCAATTCATCATCATCTGCCGCATGGAGTAACTGACGGCGATGCACTTCAAGGAAAAAGTAAGGAAAGCACGCCACCAGTTGCAAAAAAGATCGGCTATGCTATCCTCAGCCTGACAATCGTTGGCGTGGCTCTTTTTGCATTGCTCTCTCGCCAGGACGAAGAACCGGCAAAGCGCACTCCCCAAACCATATCACTCACGCCTACGCCCCTCACGGAAACCTCTCTGTTCCGGACAAAGAAGGTAAATCAGGAGGCGAAGGTCGTACACATGGAATTTACTGCCTCCGACAAAAAAGAGGAGCCTCCCAAGAAATCGATCCCGCAACCCCATGGCCTGGTTCAACTTTGTAATGATTGGCTTTTTTATTACAAAATGATCGCCCAGGCCAAGGAGGCAAACGATACAACCAGATTAGCCGAATATCAGGATACATTTAAGCTTGTTAACAGCTGGCTTAACGACCACAAGGAAGAGGATATCCAAGCCGTCATGATAAAGCTCGATAAAGACAATGTCTTTGCACGAGACGAGGCGCAGCAAGAGTAAAAAATAGCAAGTTCGTCCCTCTTGGCTGTCATTGCAAAGCCGTAGCCGCGAGCGCAGCGTGGCGGGTAGCGAAGCAATCTCACGATCGTAACCTATTGATATCACGAGATTGCTTCGTCACTGCGTTCCTCGCAATGACAGGCTTTCTGAGTCTTCTTATTTTAATGCTACTCCCCAGATTTTTGCTATTTCTTTTGAGGAAGCAACCAGACCGTACTGCTCTTGGAAGCTTTTCAAGTAGATATCCTGAACTCCAGCGGTTAAGGTTGAGGTAATATCAGACCCCACGACAATGTAATAGCCCAAATGAAAGCCATGCTTCATGGTGGCATCCACGCAGATATCGGTAGCATTGCCGCTCATGATCAGAGTAGTGATGCCCCGGTTCTGAAGACAGATGTCTAAATCATTCCCCGTAAACCCATCATAGCCATGTTTGACAAAGATCCTTTCCCCCTCTTGAGGGCGCATACCTCTCACCAGTTGCGCCCCTGGCGTGCCTTCCAGGCAATTTGGCCCCCCGCCTCTCCTGGCCATCCTGGCCTTGTAGGCAGGCAGATCAATATCTCGTCCATGATGCGTTACGATCCAGAAGGTCGGCACCCCCACCCTCCGACAGGCTTTTATGAATTTTCCGAGCTGAGCGACCATTATTTGGTTGGCATTCAATGCTCTTCCCGGAGCAGGCCCTGTTTTGCCCCTGCCATGCACAAAGTCATTCTGTGCATCGACGATCACCAGCGCCGTATGTTGAGGATTCACGACTTCTTCCAAGGACAAGAGAAGCTTTTCATCTTCCCGGAGATATCCTGCCAGAGTCTTATCTTGAACGGCCATCATTTTATTCTCCTCTTCCCAGGCTTTAATGGAAATAAGCCCCGCCATCGACGACGATGGTCTGCCCGGTCATAAAATTACTTTCCTCAGAGGCAAGAAACACAACTGCCCCAATGAGGTCTTCCGGTTCTTCAGCCCGTTTAAAACAGCGGCTATTGATGGTAGCCTGGGCCATTTCCTTGGTGAAATGCGGGTTGTCCTGCAGGGCCTCGCTTGCCGTTAATCCCGGCGCGATGGCATTCACGTTAATACCATCCCCTCCGACCTCTCTGGCCATGGCCCGGGTCATGCCCACGACCCCTCCTTTAGAAGTTGTATAATGAGTCATTAAAGGTGCTCCCTTGAAGAACATCCCGGAAGAAATATTAATAATCTTTCCCTTGCCCTGTTTTTTCATCTGCGGGTAGACAGCTTTGCAGCAGAGAAAGGTCCCTTTGAGGTTGACGAGCATGACGTTATCCCATTCCTGATCCGGTATTTCATAGAAAGGTCGCTTCGGAAGATTGGCAAACAGGGCGGCATTGTTGATTAAGACGTCAATCCTGCCAAAGCGCTCGATGGTTTGGCGCGCCATTTCCTTCGTACTCTCCCCATTCGAGACATCGACATGCAGTGCCAAGGCCTCGCCACCGCCTTCTTCAATGGCCGCCTTGGCATCTTGCGTGTCGAGAACATCCGCGATGACCACTTTCGCCCCCTCGCGGGACAGGGCCAGCGCGTAAGCCTTGCCCAATCCCCGGGCGCTGCCGGTCACGATTGCCACTTTGTCCTTGAGTCTCATAAGCTTACCTCTCGTTGAATTTGGTTGTAGGCACCTGATTAAGATTTAGGCTCCATATCACAATTTTCCTGCGCCGTCTATTGTCCAACTGGGAGGTCCCCGAACTGGCGCATGCCAAGAGACTATTCAGAAAAGACAGAAACCTGAGAGAAGGGGGAGAGGAAAGGCGGGGAGGGGCCTCCCCGCCTTCGAAAGGCTAACTGCGGCTATAGATTGTCTACATCATGGCACTTGCCGCAGGCATTTGTGTAGGGAATCGGCATTGCCTTGCCGTGATCAGCACCTTTTACCCCTATATTATCCTTTTTTGGGACATCGAAGAGGTGGGACGTGATGTCGTTCATCCAGTAGTTCTTGCCGTCTTTCTTCGCCAGCCCCTTGCCTGGTCCTGCTCCTGTTTGCATGGTCTTTGTGCTGTGGCAGTCAACGCAATTGATTTTGTCCATCTCGGCAACACCTGTCTTTGCCTCCATGTGTTTCTTAATGTCTGCTTTAGCCTCATGGCAGTTTGTGCAGAGGGAGTTTTTCGCGTCCCGTATCTCTGCCCGCAACTGGTGTTTGATATTGGTCACTCCGTGCGGATCATGGCAGCTGCTGCAGGACAGCAGCTGACGGCCGTTCCTGTATTTCTGGGATTTAATAAAGTCCGTATACTGCTGGTGGTGTCCCTTGGAATGTATGCCGTCCGGCCAGTAATCACCCTTGGCGGCATCTTCCCTGGTTGTGTAATTCACAAGATAATCGTTTCTGCTTATACCCGGAATCATCATCTTGTTGTCCTTGTTCACCGGCTGGTCGTTTTTGAGGTTTCCCTGGGGCCTGCTGTGGCATTGCCCGCAGATTACCGAGGAGCGCTCGGTAGAGAGTTTGCCGGGGCTTACGATGAGGGATGCTTTTTTTCCCTTCGGTGCTTTCACATGAGCCGAACCCGGACCATGGCAGGTCTCGCAGCCTATGTTTAACTCATTAGGTACGCCATCGCCATCGATATCGGCTTCGCCATTGGGGTCATTAACAGCGCCTGCGATATACTCGCCGGAAGCGAGGCGTTTGAGGCTGTAGCCCGTGTAGTGACAGGAGGCGCATTCCTTTTCAAAAGATTTTTGCAGCGGAGGATCGGCTAGCTTCTTTGCCTTTTCATCATATAACCAGTCTCCATGATAGTCCCGGAAAGACTTTCTTGTCCTGTCACCGTAGCTGTCGTCGCCATCAGGATTATACTGGACAAAGGGAAAGAGATTTTTCCCCACCCTGTAAAGGTATCTCTGCTTGTAAAGGCCGCCGCCGTAAGTCATCTCTACAGTATAGGTCCTAATGGGGTCGGAAGCGTCTTTCATGTTCTCTGTTTTAAATTTCAGTGTGCCGTCGCTGTCTTTTAAGAACGTCGTGATAAAGCTAACGGACGCAGGATCGGAGGGCGCCTTTTCGGAAATCAGGTACTTGTCAAACCCTCGTTTGCCGTCATATCCGTAGAAGTAAAGCTTCGTCCCCGCCATAAGTTTGTTCAAGCCCCCGTTGAAATTCGGAAAACGGGAACCGTCCTGGAGCTTGCTGGGCTTTCCTACGACGCTGATGCCGAGCTTATGCAAGGTTTTCGTCTCGCTCGCATATCCTTTGTGGCACATCAGACATTGCGAAGTTCCTACAAACGTTGCATCTGCCGGGATATTGCCCGATAAGAGTATTTTTATGGGTTTGCCCTTGAACTCAGCCGTTGACATCGCCTTGTTTGCTCTGTCTCCACCCGGCAGGTGTCCTTTATCCCCTGGCTCAACATAGACAAAGTATTTGCCGTCCGTGACATTGGCAATCCTAAAGCCTCCCTTTTTATTCGTCGCAGCTTTTTGGTATTTGTCTCTGTTCGCCGCCAAGTTATCTTCGAGCGGTTCGTCGTTTTTAGAATCCCTTTTAATCTCGGTGGGGATCTTGGCCATTGCCTCCACATCTGCCGCAGGTATGAGATAAACAGTGGCCTTTTCGACGGCCTGCCCGGATGCATCCTGGACAATTCCCTCCAGGGCATTGTCCCCTGCTTTTTTTCCTTGCGCCTGCGTACCGTAGGCTGCCAGTCCCAGTGCAAAAGAAATAAGGAAGCATACTAAAATCTTTTTGTTCATTTTTTTCTCCTTCTTCATGAAACTTTTGACGCTAGCTGTTTGATGCATGCGTAAAATAAACCGCGAACAACGATTAGCGAATCCCGTGCCAAATTCGTATTCATGATAATTATAAGGAAAATCAGTTGCTTATCGATAGTCAGTCGAGGCCGTCTGCGTAAATAATGACGCAGGCAAAAGAAATGATGGTTTGAGTGATGGATTTAAGTGCCGTGAATTAAAAGATTAAAGCAGTGCTGCTGTTTTGACGCAGCCTATTTCTTGTATTCTTCCGAGACAATTTCGTATCTGCGCATCAACCGCTGAAAATTTGCTCTGTCCAGTTTAATCCCTTCCGCAGCCTGGGTGACGTTGCCATTGGTTTCCCTGAGCTTCTTGCTGATAAAGCTTTTATGGAACTCTTTGAGCATCCTTTTTTTCGCTTCATTATAAGACAAGTCTGAAGCCAAGGTATTGCAGAAAATGTTATGCAGCTCGGCAGGCAAATCTTCAGGCGTGATCGTATCGGCTCCCGAAAAAATCACCAGCCTCTCGATCATATTTTCCAGCTCTCGGACATTGCCTGGCCAATCATAATTTATCAGCTTCTCCAAGGCAGCAGGATGGAGGCGCTTTCTCTCTTTCAGAAAATAGCCCACCAAGAGCGGGATATCCTCCCGACGCTCCCGGAGAGGCGGCATATTCAGGGGGAAAACGTTTATGCGGTAAAAAAGATCTTCTCTAAAGGTATTTTCGTCAATGAGTTTGCGCAAATTTTTACTGGTGGCGGTAATGATGCGGACATCGACGGCCACTTCCTTATTTTCACCGAGTCTTCTGATCTTTTTGTCTTCAATGACGCGCAGGAGCTTCGCCTGCACCGAGGGGCTCGTATCGGCAATTTCATCAAGGAAGAGGGTTCCCCCGTTTGCGTATTCCAGAAGCCCCTGTTTGTTGTCCGTTGCCCCGGAAAAAGCGCCCTTCACATGTCCAAAGAGCTCGCTTTCCAGGAGGGTGTCGGGCAGGGCGCTGCAATTCACGGCCACGAAGTTCTTGTTTTTCCTTTTCCCGGCATCATGTATGGCCCTGGCGACAAGATCTTTGCCTGTCCCGCTTTCGCCCAGCAGAATGGCCGTGGCAGTGCTGTCGGCAACTTTATCTATGAGGTCAAAAATTTTTCTTATGGCAGCGGATTTCCCGATGATATTGTGGTAGCCGTCTTTTTTTGCCAGCTCGGTGCGCAGGTACTCATTTTCCTGTTTCAGCCGTCTTTTTTCCAAAACCCTTCCGATCGACATGACGAGGTCGTCATTGGAAAGGGGCTTCACCAGATAATCATAGGCCCCTTTTTTCATGGCCTCTACCGCATTATCCACCGTTGCATAGGCGGTCATGACGATAACATCGACATCATTTCTTTGCTTCTTTATCTCAGCAAGCAGTTCCAGACCGTTCATCTCGGGCATGTAAAAATCGGTGATGACGATATCTATGTCGTGGCGTTGGAAATAGTCGAGGGCGGCCAGGGGATTATTTTCGGTCGCCACCTCAAGGCCTTCCTTTTGCAGCACCCGGGAGAAAAGGGTGCCCATTGCAAGATCATCGTCAATCACCAGAATGCGCGCCATTCATTCCCTCTCCACCAACTGGCCGCCAGCGACAGCAGTTGACATTTTTTCTATTCTCCCTTGATTTTTCAGGGGCAGCGATATTTTGAACCTTGTCCCCTGTCCCGGTGAACTTTCCACGTCTATTTCCCCCCCGTGTTCTTTCACTATCCCATAGGATATGGAAAGTCCGAGACCTGTGCCCTCGGGTTTGGTCGTATAGAAAGGCTGGAAGACCTTTTGCTTTTCTTCTTCGGGGATGCCGGTGCCGGTATCCGCTATAACCGCTTCTACCCCTTTTTGAGTATTTGCGGTCTTCAATTGCAGTACGCCGCCCTTGGGCATGGCCTGGATGGCATTCAGGATGAGATTGAGAAAAACCTGTTTTAACTGCTGGGGGTCTGCCTCAATCGGCGTCAATGCGCTATCCAGGTCCTTCTTGAGGATAATTTTATTCATTGCCGGCTGATATTCAACGAGCATGAGGGTATCGTCGATAATCTTGTTGATATCCGTAAGTTTTTCTTCATGAATAGGCGGCCGGGCAAAGCTGAGAAGCCCCTGTACTATTCTCTTACAGCGCATGGCCTCCTGCTCGATGAGCTTCACATCGTCCTTGACCGGACTGCCGTCGTCCATTTCCGAGATCGTCAGTTGGGCAAACCCGAGGATGGAATTCAAAGGGGAGCTCAACTCATGAGAGACGCCGGCGGCGAGTGTTCCGATGGCGGCCAGCGTCTCGGTCCTGACCATATTTTCCTGGGCAAGCCGGAGCTCCTCGGTAGCTTCCTGAACCTTTTTCTCCAGGTCGTCGTTAAATTCCTTCAGGGTTTGCAGCAGAACGTCTTTTTCCCTGTTCATCGTCTGAAGTTGCTCCGTCATATCATTGAACGCTTGGGCCATAAAGCCTATTTCATCCTTTGTGCTCACTTCCACGCGCTGCTGGAAATCTCCGGAAGCAATCTTCTGAATCCCCCTGATGAGGAAATTAACGGGCACGGTAATCCCCCTGTAGACCGCCAGGGAGATGGCGATGGAAAAGACAAAAGCAAAGGCAATAGTTAGGGTAATCATGGACTGGGATCTGTCGATCAGCTTATTTCTTTTATTTTTTATTTCCCCCCTCATCTTGTCGGCCCCATGCCTGATATTTTCCAGCAAGCCGATAATAACATTGCCTTTTTCCGTAGCAGCATTTTCCAGCATGCCCAGTTGGCTCTTGTCGCCCGCCGTTATGAGGATGCTCATATCCTGTTTGTATTGTTTGACATGATTTTCAATCCCCGAGAATATTCCGGCAAGAGAGGTTAGCCTTTCCTCTATTTGCGAGTGACACTGCACGCACTGAATGTCTTGGTGATGAGAAGCATACCTTTGGGACAAAAACACCATGTTATCATCAAAGGCATCTATATAGTTAACAAGGTCGTCGATATTGCGGGAATAACCGGCTTGATGCCGGTAAAGTTCGGATTGGGCACCCTTCATCTGAAAAAGCATTTCATTGTATCTGCCTATTATTACATCCTGCTCATTAATGAGCTTCTGGTTGGCGATCATGCTGTTCAGATTTTTTATTACAACAACCGCGCTGACAGTCGCAATGAGAAGCACCAGCCCCAGCCCGGTTACCAATTTCTTTCTCATCTCTTATCCTGGAATGGAAGCGACCCGACATCCAGGTCGATCTCAACAACCATCTCTCTCAGCTTACCAAACTCGGAATCCATGGTTTCCGTGAATTTTACGGCGTTTAAGGCCTGCAGAGCACTTTTGCCGGCCGCTGTTTCATGCATGGACAACAAAGACTTCTTCAGAGAGTTCTTGATCCCGCTTTCCAAACCGCTTCTCAGGCAAAGGCTGTTGGAAGGCACGGATAACGAAGTGGCCAGGACAACTATTTCGTCCTTCATCGCCGCGTTTTCGGCAAGCATTTTCTGAAGGATCAAATCTTTAGCGGCGCCGATATCCGCCTGCCCTTTAACCACCGCCAATACCGCCGCGTCATGGCTCCCGAGAAACACCAATTTACGGAAGTGGTTGTTCAAGCCCTGAATGCCTTGCTTTTTCAAATGCCACTCCGGAAACACATATCCCGCCATTGTTTTTTTATGGACAAGGGCAATTTTCTTACCTCTCCAGGTTTCTACGTCGCGGGTTAATCCGGAATCTCTTCTTGTAAATATGACGCCGCAATAGCCGGAACTTCCACCCTTCTCCACGGGACGGGCAACAGGCTCCAGATTGGCCCGCCTGTGGTTTAGTACATAATTTAAGCTTCCCAAAAACGCGCCGTCGATAGTTTTATTTATGATCTCTTGATAAATTGATCCGTAGCTGTCGAGCAGTTTAATCTTCACGTTCATGTCGAGCTCATCCGAAAGGTATTGGGCCAGTGGCTTGTAGCGCTTTTTCTGCTCGAACACATTCCGCTCGGGTAACAGGGCGATGGTGACGCTATGTTCCCTTATCCTTTCAGGTGTGACCGTATCGGTCCCGGAAGAAGAATTACTACAGGAGAGCAACATCGGAAACAATACCAGCCAGAGTTTGATCACGGTGGCTGTGCCCGGCTTAAGCATATGGTTATCTACCTTCTCAGCTTCAACTTTGATTTCAGTGACCTGTCCCGGCCCTTGTACCACAAGTTAAGTTAGAGTTCCGCTATTTTTATTACTCGAGTAAGAAATCAAGACATCGCACGCAACGGCAAGCCATCCAATACAGAACCCTTGATAGAAGAATGATTTAGTGCTAATAGTTACCAGGGCCTGAAACCGGCTTCATCTCAGAAGGGCCGTTTTTTTTAGTTTTCGTCAGAGAAGGGGAAATGTGGATGGAAATCAAACTTGTTACAGCGCCGCCGGAAAAACGCAAACCCAAACCGGCGGATGAAACAAAACTGGGTTTCGGAAAGATATTTACCGATCACTTCTTTACCCTGAAATACGCACAGGGACTAGGCTGGCACGAGGCCCTTATCGAACCCTACCGGCCCTTATGCCTTGACCCGACGGCCATGTGCTTTCACTATGCCCAGGAAATCTTTGAAGGGATGAAGGCCTACCGCGGCCAGGATGGGGCCGTATATCTTTTCCGGCCCCTCGAAAATGCCAGGCGCATGAACATGTCGGCCCGGAGGATGTGCATGCCCGAAGTCGAGACGGACCTCTTTCTGGAGGCGGTGAAACAGCTGGTGCTCCTGGAAAAGGAATGGATACCCCGCGGCGCCGGCACTTCGCTTTATATCCGGCCGACCATGATCGCCACGGAAGCGGCCCTGGGTGTTCATCCGGCGAGCGAATATCTTTTTTACATCGTCGTGGGACCCGTCGGGGCTTACTATCCCGAAGGCTTCGGTCCCACCAAGATCTACGTCAGTGAAGAATATGTAAGATCGGTGCGGGGCGGCACAGGTTCCTGCAAAGCCGGGGGCAATTATGCGGCCAGCCTCTACGCCTGCCGGATCGCCAGCGAGATGGGTTATACCCAGGTGTTATGGCTCGATGCCCTGGAAAGAAAATATGTGGAAGAGGTGGGCACGAGCAATGTCTTCTTCGTCATCAATGATGAATTGATTACCCCTCCCCTGACGGGGTGCGCTATCCTGGGGGGCATCACCCGGGATTCCGTTTTGCAGCTGGTAAAAAGCTGGGGCCTCCCCGTAGCGGAAAGACCGCTGGCCATGGAGGAGATACTGGAAGCAGCGGCCCGGGGCACCCTTAAGGAGGCCTTTGCGTCGGGGACGGCGGCTATTGTCTCCCCCATCGGGCATTTTTTCTATAAAGGGAAGGAACATAAAGTTAATGGCGGCAATACGGGCCCGCTGACGGAAAGATTGTATAACGCCATCCTCCGCATTCAATACGGGGAAAGCGAAGATCCCTTTGGCTGGCGGGTCAAGATAAGTTCTTAAATTTATTATCTTAGAAAGATGCTGCGGATTTATATGAACTATTGCCCTTTTAGGAAAAATATCATCCTGGCTGTTGCCTTGCTTCTTCTCTTGACCGGGGAGGCCTTGGCCTTGTCGCTCGAAGAGGTGATGGCCAAGGTCCAGGAACAATATGAAAAAACAGCCGATCTCAAGGCGGACTTCCTTCAGGAAGTTACCATTAAAGCGATGAATAAGACGGACCGCGAGGAAGGAGTTTTTTATTTTAAAAATCCCCGCCGGATGGTCTGGGACTACCTGAAGCCAAAAACCAAGAAACTGGTCATTAATCCGCAAACAGCCTGGTTCTACATCCCCGAAGATGGCATCGTTTATGTGCAGGATGCGGCCAGTTTCTTTAAGGCCAAGGCCAGCATCCGCTTTCTTTCCGGGGTGGGAAAGTTGAAGGAGGACTTTCGCGTTTCCTTTGCCGCTTCCGATCCTTTGGACAAGGAGGGCAATTTTCTCCTCAAACTCGTCCCCCGGGAACGGGATTTCGGTATCGAGGAATTTTTTGCCACCATAGATAAGGACCGCTTTCAGATCACCCGTTTGAGCTTTACCGATAGCTACGGCAATAAGACCCGTTTGCTTTTCCGGAATAGTAAAATCAATACGGGACTTGCCGAAAAGTTATTCACCTTCAGCCCCCCGGCCGGCGTCGAGATAGTGAAAAATCGCTAAAACGTCCGGTATCCCGAAACAGGGAGAGAGGCTTCCCCATGTTGCAGGTCAGCTTTGCAGAACCCTCATGCCTCTATCCCCAGACAGCCTTGCACCTGGAATGGCTCGAGACGAACGGCCGGGGAGGCTATGCCTCAAGTTCGCTCCTCCATTGCCATACCCGCAAGTATCACGGACTTTTGGTGGCCAATCTCCTTGAACCGGCGGGTCGGCATGTCCTGCTTTCGAAATTCGAAGATTCCCTGTCCCTGGGCGAGGAGGAGCATTTTCTTTCCTGCCATCAATACCCCGGCTTATTCTTTCCTCAGGCCGGGCACTGTTTGCGAACCTTTGCCCAGGCTCCGGCTCCCTGCTTTACCTATCGCCTCGGCAATTTGACGGTCCGCAAGACGATTCTGATGCTTGAGGAGGAAGGCACCGTTCTTTTCCGCTATGATCTGGAAGACGGGCCTGACGAGCTCCTGCTCCGCCTGCGGCCTTTTTTTGCCTTCCGCGGCTTCCACGGAACGGCGAAAAAAAATCCTTTCTTTGCCGAAGGGACGGTTTCCATAAAAGACGGCTTTAAAATTCAGCCCTACCCCCACATGCCGGCCCTGTTCCTCAGCGCCGGAACCTTGGCCACCTTTTCTCCCGGGCCGCACTGGTATTACAATTTTGAGTATCCCGTGGAACGGGAACGGGGTTATGACTGGCAGGAGGACCTCTTCAGTCCCGGAACGCTGGAAATTCCCATAAAATACGGCCAAAGTACCGTCATCGCCGCTTCCCTGCACCGGAGCGCGGAGTCGCCTGGCCGGCAATGGGCCGAGGAAGAAAGGCGAAGGACAGCCTGGATGGAAGAAGAAGAGCGCCTCGCCGCCCCCCTGGCCGAAGAGGACAGGGAATTGTTCCGGCAGCTCCTCCGGGCGGGCCGGCAATTTTTGATCACCACCAGCGACGGTCGGCCGGCGATCATCGCCGGTTACCATTGGTTTGACGAATGGGGGAGAGACGCGCTGATTTCCCTGCCCGGCCTCACCTTCTGCAGCGGCCAGGCCGATAAGGGGTTTGCCATCCTGGAAACCCTGGGAAAACAGGAAAAAGACGGCATCATACCTAACTATTTCTCGCCCGATGGCAAAAACAATGCCTATAATTCCGTAGATGCCTCTCTCTGGTATTTTTGGGCCGTCCAGCAGCTGCTCAAATATACGGGCGATTTGCAGAGCATCGAGCGCACCCTTTGGCCGGTCATGAAAAAGATCATCAAAAATTTCATGACCGGAACTCTGTTTGACATCCGCATGGCTGCAAGCGGTCTCCTCCAGGCGGGCCATGCTGGCACGCACATCACCTGGATGGATGCCGTGGTGGGCGGTCTTCCTGTAACCCCCCGGGGAGGATTTCCCGTCGAAATCAATGCCCTGTGGTATAATGCCCTTTGCTTTGCCCGGGAACTTGCGGAGCGCTTCGGCGAAAGCCCTCCCTGTTCCGAGGAGCTGCTCCAGGGCTTGCCCGGCGCTTTTCAGGAAATGTTCTGGATTGAGGAGGGCGCCTATCTGGGAGATGTCTGTTTTCAGGGGTCTCTGGATCGATCCATCAGACCGAACCAGCTCCTTGCCCTGTCCCTGCCTTTTTCACCGCTGACCGCGGCCCAGGCGGCAGGCGTGGTGCAAAATGTCCAGGAACATCTCTTGACGCCCTGTGGTTTAAGGACCCTTGCCCCGCAAGACAGGCACTACCGGGGGCGTTACGAAGGGAATACGGAAAAAAGGGACAGCGCTTATCACCAGGGCACGGTATGGCCCTGGCTCCTGGGACCCTTTGGCGAAGCCTATTTGCAGGTCCAGGAAGACAAGCAGGCGGCCAAAGCCTTTCTCCTCGGGCATCTGAGGACCTTTCTCGGGCAACATCTCCGGGAAGCGGGCGTGGGCTGCGTTTCGGAAATATTTGACGGCGATCCCCCCCATACCCCGCGCGGCTGCATCGCCCAGGCCTGGAGTACGGGGGAATTGATCAGACTCTACAGACTGTTACAGGATATCTAAAGAAAGGAAGAGGTGAAGCGTCATGCCCAGTGTTTGCATCTATTTTCAGGTACATCAGCCCTACCGCTTGCGACCCTATTCTTTTTTTGACATCGGTACCGTCCATGCCTATGACGACGAGGAAAACAATCGTAAAATACTGAATAAAGTCGCGGACAACTGTTATCTTCCCACAAACGGGATCTTGTTGGACCTGCTGCAGCACTATCGGGGCGATTTCCGCATCGCCTTTTCCCTGACCGGCGTGCTCCTGGAACAGCTGGAACTCTACCGGCCCGATGCCCTGGAGAGCTTTCAGCGCCTTGCCGATACGGGATGCGTCGAGTTCTTGAGCGAAACCTATGGCCACTCCCTGGCCGTACTTTTTTCCCTGCGGGAATTTGCCGAGCAAGTCCGGCAACAGGCAAAGAAAATCAAGACGCTCTTCGGTCAAAAACCCGTCACCTTTCGTCATACGGAACTCATCTACAGCAATGCCTTAGCCGGCTATGCGGAAAAAATGGGCTATGAGGCGATTCTGGCCGAAGGCGCCGACCAAGTCCTGGCCGGGCGCAGCCCGAACTGCCTCTATCGGCCGGCGGGTTGCACAAAAATAAAGACCCTCTTGAAAAACTACCGTCTCTCCGATGACATCGCCTTTCGTTTCTCCGACCGGCAATGGTCCGCCTATCCCTTGAGGGCCGATAAATTTGCCCAGTGGGTGCATCAGGCCGTTCCCCCGGGCGATGTCGTCAATCTCTTCCTGGATTACGAAACCTTTGGCGAACATCACGGGCCGGAAACGGGCATTTTTGAATTTCTGCGGGCCCTGCCGCAGGAAATTATCAGGCATCCGGATTGGCGCTTCCAGACGCCTGCCGAAGCCGTCCGGGGGCACGAACCGCAGGGGCTGCTCGATGTGCCCGATATTACCTCCTGGGCCGATTCGGAACGGGACCTGACCGCCTGGCTGGGCAATGCGATGCAGCAGGAGGCAATCGGGCTCCTCTATGACCTGGAGGCGGAGATGCGCAGGAAAAAAAATCAAGGGCTGCTGCCCGCCTGGCGAAAATTGCAAGCGGCCGATCATTTTTACTACATGTCCACCAAAGAGTTTAACGACGGAGCAGTGCATAGATATTTCAACCCCTACGAATCTCCTTATGACGCCTATATCAATTATATGAATATCCTGGATGACTTTTCCCGTCAGGTGGCGCGCCGCCGCAGCCAGGGGGCGCAAAAAAATTAATACCTGCCTTGGTTGTCCGGCAGCGTAAAGGGTGATAGAATGCAACAGACAGAGAACTCAGAAAAAAGAGGAGAAAAAATCGCATGGCGGAAAAAAGCAAGGGCTTTCTCTTTGAGGTAAGTTGGGAAGTATGCAACAAGGTGGGCGGCATCTATACGGTCATTGCCAGCAAGGCCCGTGAGGCCGTCGCAGCCTACGGCGATAATTACTATTTGCTCGGTCCGGATCTAAAAACCAATCTGGAATTCGAGGAAACGGAAGAGGAATGCTGGGCCAAAATGCGGGAAGGCACGGCTATCCGGGATCTGCCCTGCCGTTTTGGCCGCTGGCGCATTCCCGGTGCACCGAAGGTCATCCTTGTTGGTTTTGGCAAAAAATACGATAAGGACCAGCTCCTCTTTCGCCTTTGGGAACGTAACGGCGTAGACTCCATCGCCGGCGGCTGGGATTATGTGGAACCGGTGATGTTCAGTTATGGCTGTGCTGAAGTAATCGAAACAATTTACAATTTATATGCTAAACCCCAGCGGGAGATCGCCGTGGCCCAATTCCACGAGTGGATGTGCGGGGCGGGGCTCCTGGGGATAAAAGATATGGTCCCGGAAATCGGCACCGTCTTTACCACCCACGCCACGATCCTGGGCCGGACCCTGGCGGGTTCGGGCATGGACATCTATGCGCATTTGGAAAACATCCAGCCCCAAAGAGAAGCCAGCGCCCACAACATCACGGCTAAATACTCCCTGGAGGCGGCCTCGGCACGGGAGGCTGACAGTTTCACTACGGTAAGCAACATCACGGCCCTGGAGGCAAAAAACTTTTTGGGGCGGGAACCGAATGTGATCACGCCCAACGGCCTGGACATGGAACACATCCCTGATCTCGTGAAAAACCGAGCCCCGGCACAGCATGCCCGGGAAAGGCTTCTGGAGGCAGCTTCCCATTTTCTCAGAAGAGAATTTCCGGAAAACACTAAAATCATTGTCACTTCTGGGCGCTATGAGTTCCACAACAAAGGCCTCGACATTTTTCTCAATGCCCTGGGTAGCCTCGATAAAGATGCCGGCAACACCCAAACCATCCTTGCTTACCTATTCGTGCTCGGCGGCCATACGGACCTCATTCCCTCGCTCCAATGCGAACAGCCGTCGCTTTTTTGTGATTACACAAAGAGTGAAAGCGGCACCCCGCCAATTACCACGCACCGGCTGCACTACGAGTCATCGGATCCGATTCTGCAAACATGCAGCCGTTTGGGTCTCAAAAATACTCCCCAGAACAGGGTCTTTGTCATCTTCATCCCCGCCTATCTCAATGGGCACGACGGGCTGATCAACATGCCTTATTACGAAGCCCTTTCCGGCTGTGATCTGGGTGTGTTTCCCTCTTATTACGAACCCTGGGGTTACACACCGCTGGAAAGCGCCGCTTTCGGCGTGCCGACCGTCACCACCGATCAGGCCGGTTTCGGTCTCTGGGTAAAGCAACTGGCAGGGGATAATAGCGGCATTATCCTTCTGCCCCGGCGGGGCCAGGAGATAGCCGCCATAGAAAGCAACCTCTCCGGCGTCTTCACCGCTTTCACCGGCTGGACCGAAGCGGAGCTGCTGGAAAGAAGGAGACAGGCCCGCCACGCCGCTGAACAGGCAAACTGGAAAACTTTCTTCGGCGCCTATCTGAAGGCCTATGCCCTGGCCCTGAACTTTGCCGGGGAACGCCATGCAAAATTCACGGCCACCGAAGCCAAGGCGGAGAAGATGCGCGTCTTTACCGGCACGGTTTCCACGCAGCCGCACTTCCGCACCTTTACCGCCGTGGTGCATCTGCCGGAGAACATCTCGCGGCTCAGGGAGTTTGCCTATAACCTCTGGTGGGCCTGGCATCCCCGGGCCCTCGACCTTTTCGCCACCTTGGACCCGAAACTCTGGGAGGAAACGGAGAAAAATCCCGTCAAGATGCTCGAAGCGGCCTCTCCGCAAAAGCTGCACGAGGCCTCGACCAGCTCCAGCTATCTCGCCCTCTATAACCAGATCATGAAACAGTTCGATGAATACATGGCAGGCATTCAGGAGGACGCCTGCCGTTATTCTACTCTGGAAATCAAATGCTCCTCTCCCGTCGCCTATTTTTGCACCGAATACGGCCTGCATGAGACCGTTCCCATCTATTCCGGCGGACTGGGCACCCTGGCGGGCGATCACTTGAAAACCGCCAGCGACCTCAACATCCCCCTCGTGGGCATCGGGCTCTTGTACAAAAACGGCTTCTTCAAGCAGGTGATCGACAGCAGCGGCGTACAACTTGCGGAATACCCGGAAAACGATTTCGCCAACATGCCGGTGCAACTGGTCCAGGACGACCGCGGCAATGCCGTGCAAATATCCCTTAACTTCCCCGGCCGGACCGTCTTTGCCAACATCTGGGAAGTCAAGGTGGGCCGCGTCACTCTTTATCTCTTGAACACCGATGTGCCGGTAAATACGCAGCAGGACAGGCACATCACCGACCGCCTTTACAGCGGCGATCAACGGTTGCGGATCGAGCAGGAAGTCCTGCTGGGTTATGGGGGGGTAAGACTGCTGAAAAAACTCGGCATCAAGCCGAGTGTCTACCACATGAACGAGGGGCATTCGGCCTTCCTCATCTTCGAAAGGATCAACATGCTGATGCGGGAGGAGGGGCTCAGTTTCAACGAGGCCTGTGAGGTGATCCGCAACAGCACCATCTTTACGACTCATACACCCGTTGAGGCGGGCAACGAGCGCTTCCCCAGGGAGATGATGGAGTACTACTTTGCCGCCTTTCTCAAAAGGTGGGGCCTTTCCTGGGCCCAATTCTGCGAACTCGGCTGCAAGGAAAGCGGCGAAGACAAGCCTTTTTTCCTGACCGTCCTGGCGCTGAAGATGTCCCTGAAGTCCAATGCCGTAAGCCGCCTGCATGGCCGCATCTCGCGGCAGATGTGGCGCGATGTCTGGAAAGGCTTTTACAACACCGACGTGCCGATCGGCCACATCACCAACGGCGTCCATACGATGTCCTACATCGCCCCGCGGATGAAGGAGCTCCTGGACGTCTATCTGGGCATCGATTGGTGGAAGAACCTTACGGACAAGCAAATGTGGGCAAAGGTCCAGGGAATACCCGACGTGCTTCTCTGGCGCACCCGCTTTGAACTCAAGCAAAAAACGATCGATTTTCTTATAGAAACCATGGCCAAACACTGGCCCAAATACGGCTATAGCAAGACGTGGCGGGATGAACTGCTGACCAAGATCAATCCTTCGGCCTTGATTATCGGCTTTGCCCGACGGTTCGCACCCTACAAGCGCGCCGATCTCATTTTTTCCGACCTGGAGCGGCTGGAACGTCTGCTGAACGATAAAAACAGGCCGGTGCACATCATTCTGGCCGGCAAATCCCATCCCAGTGACGAGTTAGGCAAGAGCATGGTGAAAAAAGTCGTTGATATGTGCAAGGAGGAACGCTTCCGGGGCAAGATATTCTTTATCGAGGACTATAATATCCGTGTCGCCCGTCACCTGGTGCAGGGTGTGGATGTCTGGCTGAACACGCCCCGACGGCCCTATGAGGCAAGCGGCACAAGCGGCGAAAAAGTGGTCGTGAACGGTGTCTTGAACCTGAGCGTTTCCGACGGCTGGTGGTGCGAAGGTTATGACGGCACCAACGGCTGGACCATCGGACCTGTCGTCAAGGACCGTCCAGATGACCGGGCCAATGCCGATGAGGAAGACAGCCAATCCCTCTATTCGCTCCTGGAAAACTCGGTCATCCCTCTTTTCTATGAACGTTCCCCGGCGGGGATACCGGAAAAGTGGATCGCCATGGTCAAAAAATCGATGCAGACCCTGGCGCCGCAGTACAACACGGACCGGATGCTGAACGAATATTACGAACAGCTCTACGTGCCCACCGCCCGAAGGGAACAGGAGGTAACGGCCGATTCCTTCAAGCTGACCCGCGAGCTTGCCGACTGGAAGCTGAGAACCCCCATGCGCTTCTCCTCCCTGCAGGTGATTGACGTCACGATTGAGGGGGTCTACGGCGACACCACACATGTGGGCCAGTCGATCAGCGTTACCGCCCGGATAAACCCCGGGAAGATGGAACCGGAAGAAATCCTTGTCGAACTCATGATCGGCCGCATCGACAGCGGTGAATTTCTTCAAGGACCCGAGAGTTTGCCCCTGACGTTATTAAATAAGGACCGGGAAGGCGTCCTAACCTATTCGGTAAAATACGACGTTCAGCATAACGGTTTGTTTTCCTACGGCGTACGGGTGGCTCCCTATCACAAGAACCTCGCCTCCAAGTACGATATCGGCCTGATGCTTTGGGGATAAAGGTAAGGGATGGACATAATCAACCGCCACGAGGTTACACCTTACATCACCAAAGATGCTTCGGAAATCAGGGAGATCCTCGTGCCGGGGAACTCCTCCCTCAGGAACCAGAGCCTGGCCGAAGCAGAAGTCGCCCCGGGGAAGATTACGGAAGAGCATTATCACCTCCAGTCGGAGGAGATTTACTACATCCTGCAGGGCCGCGGCCGGATGTGGGTAGAAAAGGAATCCCGAGCAGTGAAACCCGGGGATGCTATTGCCATCCTCCCCGGCCAAAGACACAGGATTGCAAACACCGGCCGCAGCGCACTGGTTTTCCTCTGTTGCTGCGCCCCGGCCTATACGCACGAAGATACCGTTTTAATTTAAATTCCCAGCCCGGTTCAGCGACTCCCAACGCTCCAGGTAGGGCTGGAAATGCCCCTCGCCCCGGCTGATCCGGTCCCGGAGCAATTGTTTCAATCTTTCCTCTTCTTCGTGGTATTCGTCCGTGGAAAAGAGCCCGGCGAAATGGGCCGTACGGAGCCATACCAGGTAGGTAGTCAAGGCATCGAACTGGTTATACTCGACGATCTCGCGGACCTTCCCAGCCAGCCAGAGATCGATCACCGTACTGCCGTCCGTCCCCATCTTGCCGGGTATGCCCGCGGCCTGGGCAAGTTCATGGAGCGACGGGGTCCCCTTGCCCCAGCCCCCGACAATGTCCTTTAGATCGAGGTGCGCCTCCCCGTAACGGTAGAAGTAGTCCGGCCCCTCCCAGGGTTTGTCGGGCCGCTTGCAAAAGGCCGGGGCCGTGATCCCCGCGGCAATGCCGCGCTGCACAAGGATCGGGACATCCGCATCGGTGGAGTTGAAACCCACCAGCTGCGGCTTGGCCTTGCCCAGGGCCTGCAAGAAATCGGTCAAGAGCTGGCTTTCGGTCATGGGCTCGTCAGGATTCCGGGGGAGGCTGCGCAGGTCCAGGGCAACCTTGCCTCCCGGAATTTTCTTGCGGATGACCACGGCCGCCGAGACCACCCGGCATAAGACGATCTTCAGATAAGGCCGCGGCTCCTCCTCGGTAGCGCCGCCCCGGGACCACATTTCCCGGAGCACATCGGCGTCAGGCATATCCGGCGGGAGGTTGTAGACGCGCCGGCCGGCCCGGGGATCGGGAACCCACTCCAGATCAAAGGCCCAAACATTGTCGCCAACACTTTTGAACATAGTTGCCTCCTAATCCCGCTCAGCGGGATAGTTCGTTAACGAAATGCTTTCTACTGGAAAGCATTTTATAACTTACTAAAAATTAAAGGGTTTTTCCCTGGCAAAATCGGGCGTCAGATCCCGCTCGCTTACCTCCTGGGTAAAGATGGTTTCAAAGCCGAGGTCCAGGGCAAAGTTCACGACGGCCTCGTATTCTTGACGCGTGAGCCTCTTTCCCAGGAGGGGATGTTGGGCCAGGGCCGGGATAGGGGTATATTGCGCCATGATGCTCAGGGGCGCTGTTGTGGAGATGTTTTCCTGAAGGAGCCGCAGGGCCGCAAAGCTGTTTTCCACCTGGCCGGGCAGGACGAGATGGCGGATCAGCACCCCCCTCCTGGCCACTTCCCCCTCCATCTCCAGATCATCGCCCACCTGGCGGACCATCTCCTTGAGGGAGGCGACGGCGGAGCCGGGATAATCCGGGGCCTGCGAAAAGAGCCGGCCCAGGGCTTCGTCCCCGTATTTGAAATCGGGCAGATAGATATCCACCAGGCCTTCCAGCAGCTTAAGCACCTCGGGCTCTTCGTATCCGCCGCAGTTATAGACAAAGGGGATGTTAAGACCCTGCTTACGGGCGAGCAGCAGCGCTTCCATGATCCGGGGTGCCTGGGGCGTGGGGGTTACGGGTTCGATGTTATGGCAGCCTTGTTCCTGGAGGGACAGCATGATCCGGGCCAGGGCCGCAGAGTCGAGCCTCTGGCCCGTGGTGCCGTGACTTATCTGATAGTTCTGGCAATAGAGGCACCTCAGGTTGCAGGAGGAAAAGAAGATCGTGCCGGCGCCGCCGCTCCCCGAAAGGGGCGGCTCTTCACCATGGTGGGCCGTGGCGCAGTGCAGGACCGCCTCCGCCCCCAGGCCGCAGAACCCCGGCTCGCCCCTTGTCCGGTCCACCAGGCATTTACGGGGACACAGGGCGCACCTCTTCAGCAGCTCCTGGAGCCTCGCGACTCTCGGCCCGGCTTCCGCCTCTTCCATCTCCCTTTCCTTTCTCCGGCCCGGCATTGTTGCAAATGACCTTGACACAACCTGCCCCCTTTTGTAGAGTACCTAAACAACATAAATATACCATGATAAAAATATAATTTGCTCGTTAAATCTCCCCTAACCCCTCTTTTCCAAAGAGGGGAAATAGGCGAGCGAAGAAGGATAGGTGATGGACATTAAACAACAGATAAGAGAGATGGCGAAAAACGCCAAGGCGGCCGGCGTCTTGCTGGCCCGCGCCTCTACGGATAAGAAGAACGGGGCTCTGGAAGAAATGGCCCGGGAACTCCTGGAGCACAAGGCCAGCCTCGAGGCGGAAAACGCCAAAGACCTGGCCTTTGCCAGACAGGCCGGCCTGTCCGGCGCCATGCTCGACAGGCTCACCCTCAATGAGAAAACCATCGGCGCCATGGCCGGAGGGCTGCGGGAAGTGGCGGCCCTGCCCGATCCCGTCGGCAAGGTAACCTCCATGTGGCGCAGGCCGAACGGGCTCCTCGTGGGCCGGATGAGGATCCCCCTGGGGGTGGTGGGCATCATCTATGAATCCCGTCCGAACGTGACCGCCGATGCGGCGGCCCTTTGTCTGAAGTCGGGCAATGCGGTCCTGCTGCGGGGCGGTTCCGAGGCGATCCACTCCAACATCGCCATTGCCGGGATCTTACGGGAGGTCCTGCAAAGACACGGCCTTCCCGGGGAGGCCGTGCAGATCATCCCCACGACCGATCGCGAGGCCGTAAGCGAAATGCTCAAGCTCGAAGAGTATATCGATGTCATCATTCCCCGGGGGGGCGAAGAACTCATCCGGGCCGTCGTCGACCAGTCGAAGATTCCCGTCATCAAGCATTACAAGGGCGTGTGCCATGTCTTTGTCGATGCCGATGCCGAGATCGAGATGGCCGAGCGGATTTGCCTGAATGCCAAGACCCAGCGACCCGGCGTCTGCAATGCCCTGGAAACCCTGCTGGTCCATCAGGATATCGCCCCTGCCTTCCTGCCCGCGGTGGCCAAAAAACTGCACCTGGCAGGCGTCAGCCTGCGGGGCTGCGCCAAGGCGCAGGCCCTTGTGCCGGAAATGGCCGCGGCTGAAGAGGAGGACTGGTACCGGGAATATCTCGATCTCATCCTCGCCGTCTGCATCGTCCGGGACATGGATGAGGCGATTGCCCACATCGAAAAGTACGGCTCCCTCCACACGGAAGCCATCGTGACCAAAGATTACCATAACGCCCAGCGCTTCTTGAACGAAGTCAATTCTTCCACCGTGCTGGTCAATGCCTCAACCCGCTTCAGCGACGGATTTGAGCTGGGATTGGGGGCCGAGATCGGCATCAGCACGACCAAATTGCATGCCTTCGGACCGATGGGTCTGGAGGAACTGACGACCCAAAAATTTATCATCTACGGTGACGGGCAGGTGCGGCAATGAAATGGGGCATCCTGGGCGGCACCTTCGACCCCATCCACACGGGTCATCTGCGGTGCGCCGAGGAGATCAGGGAATTGTTCGGCCTGGACCAGGTTATCTTCATCCCCGCCTACCAGCCGCCCCACAAAAACGGCGCCTACCGGGAATCCTTCGAGCACCGTGAGCGGATGGTGAAACTCGCCATCGCGGGGAATAGTTTTTTTTCTTACTCCGATCTGGAAAGCAGGCGGGGGGGACTGTCCTATTCGGTGGCCACGGTGGAACATTTCCTGTCCCTCCACCCTCAGGACCTGGAGATCTACTTCATCCTCGGCCAGGATGCCTTCCGGTTCATCAGGACCTGGAAAGAATGGGAGAAGATCCTGCTCCTGTGCAACTTCGTCGTCATGACGCGGCCGGGCTGGGAAGAGGAAGCCCTCGAGGCTCTATTGCCTCCAGATTTTGCTTCCCTGTTTGTCTATGACGAAGGAATCAACGGCTACCGGGGTCCTGCCGGGCGCACCATCTTTTACCGGCGGGTCTCCTTCCTGGACATATCTTCCTCCGATATCCGGGAAAGGAGAAAAGAGGGGAATTCCATCCGTTACCTTGTCCCCGAGGAGGTGTTTTCCTATATCGAAGAACACGGCTGCTACGGGTGACGGGCAGGCGCATGCTTTCCGAAACCACAGGGCGCTCGGAGAGGGAGAGGACCTCTGTGTTCTCCCAATCAGTTTCCCTAGAGGGAGTCACTGATGTTCTCTGCGATCTCTGTGGTTAACGGGAAATAATCCTTGGTCTTTATGCCTTCAGGGCCGGCGGCGCCGGGACGGCCACATCGACGGGCTTTACGTACTTGCTTGTTTTCTCCAGGGTATCGATCATATTGAGTTTCCCGTAGAGGAAGGAAAACTGCTGCTCCAGTTCCGCACCGATGGCCTCCAGAATGGGCCGGGGCAGCTGCCACATTTCTTTTTTAAAGGGCCCGAACCCTTTTTTCCGCGTCTTATAGATGAACTGCTCGTCCGTATCCTTGGGGCTCTTATCGGCGGCGCTGTTTGTACGCAGGTACTGGTAAATACGCTCCCGCAACTCAGCAGGGAAACTCTTGCTGTCGAAGATCATGTTTTGAAAACCCGTGGCCAGGTGCACCTCCGCCGTTTCCACGGCGGGAAATTTATCGAAGGCCTCTTCGGGCAGGGTAGAGGCCCCATGTTGCACGGCGCCGGCTAACCCGTACTTTTCCCTGGCTTCCCGGGACAACTTGGCCAGCGTGTTGAAATCGAGATTTACCTGGGCGATGGAGCCGTCGGAGAGCGGCACGCCGCCATGGGTGGTGCCGGTCTGGACGCTGATCTTGCTGATGCCTTTCAGATTTTCACTATTCTTCTTCAGCTCCTCAAGGTAGCCTTCCATAAAAGCCCGCAGTTCCTCCACCGTGCTGTTCTTGCCGCCCACCTCGCCGATCTCCCCGCCTACGGAAACGGTAATGCCGGCTGGCTCCAGGTCGCGGATAAGCGTGGTCAATCCGGCAGCCAGGGTGTAATTTGTCTCTTGCTGCTCCCGGACCGTGGGTTTTGTCAAATCAACGAGTGTTGAGGTATCGATATCGATGTTGTAAAACCCGGCGTCCATCGCTTCCCAGATCAAATCCTTGACGGCCTTGAGCTCTTTTTCTCCATCGGGAGCGGCGTAGCGTTTGGCATTCACCTGAAAGTGATCACCCTGCAGGAAAACCGGGCCGCGATACCCCACCTTGATGGCGGCCGCCAGCACGGCGCAGGCATATTCGGCCGGCTGCTGGGCCGTGTATCCTATTTCCGAGCGGGCAATCTCCAAAATCACCGCCCCCACCTTATGCTTTAGCGCGGAGCGCAGGACCGCCTGGGCCACGTCGTAGGTCAGGCCGCGGATATTGATGGCCGGCACGGTAAAGCCGGAAATCTCCTTGCGTCCCATGGCCTCATAGAGGGATTGGATGGACGTGGAAACAATGCCTGAGGCGGCCCCGGCCCGCCTGATCAGCCAACGCGCCCCATCCCTGACCTCCTTTTCCGGACTGAACACAGCGGTAAAGACCAACGTATCGATCAAGGAGACGCGGAGTCTTTCCTCATCCAGAACCCTGACCTCATCCCCGGCTACAGCCAGAACCCCTTCCCAAGCTTTTCTCAGCTGATCCACATTCTCACAAATCACGATCATCACCTCCTGCACTGGTTCCACCGTTACTTACTAAGAAAATCTCTTGCCTCTTCCACTTCCCTGCGGCTTCCGATGTAGATCGGCGAACGTTGCTCCAGGTCCCGGACCGTCAGGTCGAGGATGTCCTCCTGGCCGTTGGTGGCCAGGCCGCCTGCCTGCTCCACGATAAAGGCCATGGGTTGCAGTTCAAAGAGGAGCCGCAGTTTCCCCTGCGGCTCCTTCTGCAGGGCGGGATAGGTGAAGATCCCACCGCGCTTGATCAGAATCTGATTGATGTCCGGTACGAAGCCGCCGCTGTAACGGAGTTTATAGCCTTTTTCTTCCAGGTGTTCCAAAAAGCTGAGGTGCGCCGGCAGGCAATCTTTTCTCAGGCCGCCGGGGCTGTAAATCGAGCCGCTGTCTTTGAATTTAATGAATTCCTGGGACAGGACATACTCTCCCTCCCTGTTCAGGACGAATTCATGGGTCCCCTTCCCCGCCGCATAGACCATGGTAATCAGGGGCCCGTAGGTGATGTAGAGCGCCGCCACCATGGTACTTCTTCCCTGGCCCAACACAGCTTCCTGATGGATCCCGATGATCGTGCCGATGGCCAGATTCGTGTCCACCAGGGAAGAACCGTCCAGCGGATCGGCAGTGATGAAATACTTCTCCTGGCCCTTGCCGATCTTCACGATCTCATCCTGCTCCTCGGAAGCGTATTCCCGGACCGAGCCGGAAAACTGGAGCTGATTTTTCAAGATCTCATCGGCGCTGCGATCGAGGGCCAATTGATCTTCGCCGTAAATATTTTGAAAACCTGCCAGCTTGCGATTCGATTCGTGAATCTTGGCCGAGATGTATTTCCCCGTCACGGCTATCTGCCAGATCAGCCTGCGCAACTCCGTTTCCACGCCGGCCAGCCACATGTGCCGGCGCAGATCCACAGCATACTGGGTGTAATCATTTATGCCGTCTCCCATAACTTGCCCTTTCTCCGTAGATTGTTCCCCATTACTCCGTGCTTTTATCCCTTCAGTTCAGGTCAGTTGAGGAGCTGAATGTATCGAAAAGTGCGGATATTTTCAAGGCGAAATCCGGGTATCCGTTAAATGTTTAATCTTTCCTGTACATTGTCCGGAAGATATCTGCTATGATCAAAGTCACAACAGAGGCACAAAGAGGCAGCGAGAGTCTATGACTGAGCGGCGGTTGCGTGAAGCCGTAATCCAAGTGCCCGTATGACCTTAAGTACCGTGGCGAACTCCGGATTGCCTTCGGGTGATAACGCCTTGTACAGACTTTCACGTCCGAGACCAGTTTCACGAGCGATTTGCGCTATTCCTTTCGCGCGCGCAATATCCCCCATAGCAGCCGCCACCAGTGCGGGGTCGCCTTCTTCGAGTGCGGCTTCCAGATAAGCAGCCATATCCTCTGTCGTTTCCAAATGTTCTACCACATCCCAGTGACGAGTTTTCGTCTTTGCCATGATGGTCTCCTATAATTCTCTTGCCATTTTCAACGCTTTCTTGATGTCCCGGTCTTGAGTGCGCTTATCGCCACCGGCAAGCAAAACCACTAATGTCTGACCGCGCTGTACGAAGTACACTCGATAGCCGGGACCAAAATCGATGCGCAGTTCCGAGACACACTCGCCAATCGGCTTCACGTCGCCAAAGTTGCCAAGCGATAGACGACGGATACAGGTATTGATACGCGCCCGTGCCTGTCGATCGCGCAAGCTGCCGAACCACTGAAAATATGCCTCGGTTTGCCGGATTTCGATCATAAATAAATTGTATCTTTTGGGATACACAAAAGCAAGAGGATTCTCCAAGCACCGAAGCGGTCATTGACAACGGAGCCTGATTAACGGATAATCGCCTCAGATATAGGACAACGCCCAGGCAGAAAATAGAAAGAATTGCAAAGCGAAAGCTCCCTCAGCGCGGTATATGCAAAGCAGGGAAAAGTTGTGTCATCCACTGAAAGTAAAAGACAGTGACAGAGAACGGAGCTGTAGGGAGGAGACGGCAATGCTTGCACATATAAATCCCACCCGGACGGACGCCTGGAAGAAGCTGAAGGCCCATTACGGGACCATGAAAAACAGGCCCATGCGGGACCTTTTTCAGGAGGACCCGGACCGCTTTGCCCGCTACTCCCTGCGCTTTGAGGACATCCTCCTGGACTACTCGAAAAATATCATCACCGAGGAGACGCGGCGCCTCCTCCTGGCCCTGGCTGCGGAAGTCCATCTCCCCGGGGCCATCGAAAAGATGTTCACCGGCGACCTGATCAATGAAACGGAGAACCGGGCCGTCCTCCACGTGGCCCTGCGCAACCTCTCGGGCGGGCCGATTTATCTGGACGGCCGGGATGTCATGGCGGACGTCCAGAGGGCCCTGGGACAGATGGAGGCCTTTACGGCGCAGATCCTCTCGGGTGCCTGGCGGGGCTATACAGGCCAGAGGATTACGGACATCGTGAACATCGGCATCGGCGGCTCCGATCTGGGCCCCGTGATGGTGACGGAGGCCCTCAAACCCTACTGGCAGCCCGGGATCAGACCCCACTTTGTCTCGAATATCGACGGCACGCAGATCACCGAGACCCTGAAGGGCCTGGCCCCGGAAAGAACGCTCTTCATGATCGCCTCCAAGACCTTCACCACCCAGGAGACGATGACCAACGCCCATACGGCCCGGCAATGGTTTCTCGCCGCCGCGGGGGATGAAGGACTGGTACGGAAGCATTTCGTGGCCATCTCGACTAATGAGGCGGGGGTGAGAAAGTTCGGCATTGCTCCGGAGAATATGTTCGTCTTCTGGGACTGGGTCGGCGGCCGGTATTCCCTCTGGTCGGCCATCGGCCTCTCGATTGCTGCGGTGATTGGCTTTGACAATTTCCGGGAACTCCTGGCCGGGGCTCATGCCCTGGACAGGCACTTCCGCGAAACGCCCCTGGAGCGTAACATCCCCGTTATCCTGGCCCTTTTAGGAATCTGGTACAACAACTTCTTCGGCGCCCAAACCCAGGCGATCCTGCCCTATGACCAGTACCTGCACCGGTTCCCCGCCTATTTTCAACAGGGGGACATGGAGAGTAACGGCAAAGATGTCGGCCGCAACGGCAAGGAAGTCACCTATCAGACTGGACCGGTCATCTGGGGCGAACCGGGCACCAACGGCCAGCACGCCTTCTACCAGCTTATCCACCAGGGCACCAAGCTCATCCCCTGCGACTTTATCGCCCCGGCCCTCAGCCATAACCCACTGGGCGAGCACCACGCGATCCTGCTTTCCAACTTCTTTGCCCAGACCGAGGCCCTCATGAAGGGCAAGACCTACGCCGAGGCAGCGGCGGAATTGCAGGCAGCGGGCCTGAGCCAGACCGAGATCGCCAGACTCGCCCCTTTTAAGGTCTTCAAGGGCAACCGGCCCACCAACTCCCTCCTGGTGAAGCAGATCACGCCCCGGACCCTCGGCAGCCTGATAGCCCTCTATGAGCACAAGATCTTCGTGCAAGGCGTTATCTGGAACATCTTCAGCTTCGACCAGTGGGGGGTCGAACTGGGCAAACAGCTCGCCCAAAAAATCCTTCCCGAACTAAGGGATGAGCAACCCGTGGGCTCTCACGATGCCTCAACCAACGGCCTGATCAACGCTTATAGGGCCATGCGCCGCACTTAAAGCGGACTATTCAAGATGAAGGGTTTGCTCTTCTAGATGAATTTTTGAAAGCACGTGCGGCGGCGGGTGTAACTCAGGCGGAGGTTGCCGAACTCATCGGCACAACCCAGTCCGCAGTAGCACGCCTAGAATCAGGGAGCGGAAAGCACTCACCATCACTGTCCACATTGCAGAAGTATGCTCATGCCCTCGGTTGCCGCCTTGAGTTGCGGCTTGTCAAAGAGGCTATTAAGGCAAACAGTCAAACCAAACACCCAACCGGACGCGCGAAAAAGCTGCGCACCGGTTAGCTTCTCGTTGGGCATATGGGGCGGAGGAGATAATTGACTACCTTCCCTTCGGTATGATATAAGGTAATACCAAGATGAGGAGGTTGATTATGGGTAAGGCAAAGATAGCAATTACATTGGACGAAGAGTTTATCGGCGAATTGGACAGATTGGTCGATGAACATTTTTTTCAAAATCGAAGTCAGGCAATACAGGATGCCGTAAGCGAAAAGCTATCTCGAATGAAGCGCAGTAGACTATCTAAGGAATGCGCCAAACTCGATCCTTTATTTGAAAAAGCGATGGCAGAAGAAGGGATAGCTGAGGATGTGAACCGATGGCCGAAATATTGAGAGGCGAAATTCGCTGGGCGGATTTAAATCCTGTGCGAGGTTGTGAACAGGCAGGCTTGCGGCCCGTCATGATCTTAAGCCAGGATATATTTAATGGATGCTCAGGGACAGTCATAGCAGTGGCAATCACAAGTCAGCCGCAGAAGGCTGGTTTCCCGCTCACCCTCGAACTGAAGTCGGCAAATATGCCAAAAAAATCATGGATTAAGATTAGCCAAATCCGCACATTAACCGTAGAGAGAATCGGGAAGGTTATTGGCAAGGCGTCCCAGGATGAACTGGCTCAAGTAATCGACGGGCTAAATGAAATTATTGCATAACCCCGCCATCCAGCGAATCGCCGGGCTGCCCGGCTCCCGCTGGGAAGGGAAAAGGGGACAGGCTGCTTTTTGCGATCATCATGCGGGCATCTGGAAAAAGAGGGCCGTAAAGTAGCCCCTTTTCTCCCCCTAAGTGCACTGTTCCGGGGCACTCCGAAACAGGCATGGCTGGCCGGATCATCATCCGGTGAGTCAGCTAAGGGCGGCACGGCTACTCAAGATTACCGAGCATCTTCGGAATAATGTCGGAAAGAGCGGGGAAGATGTGCATGAATTTCTGCCATTATATTTTTGGTTCCTCGCTATTTCATGGGGGTGACTTTTTTTATTGACATCTATCTCATTTTGAGATAAATGTCTTACATGCACATAATCACCCGAAAACGCTTGATTGAATTTACGAAAAAGCATCCTGATTGTTCTTCTGCGATTGAATCCTGGTATAGGATAGTAAAACGTACTGATTTTAATTCATTTGTTGAACTGCGCCAAGCATTTCCAGGAGCTGATAAGATTGACAATTTAACGGTTTTCAATATTGGTGGAAACAAGGCCCGTTTAATTGCTGCAATACACTACAACGCGCGACGGATTTATATTCGGAATGTTCTTACTCATAAGGAATATGATCGAGGAAATTGGAGGAAATAATGAATACTCAACTTAAGGAAATTGCCAAAGTTTGGCCGAACATACAGAATGTATTTTCTGTGCCGCACAATGAAAAAGATTATAATAACTTGGTCAATCTTCTTGACAGTCTTATTGATGAGGTGGGTAACAATGAGTCTCACCCCTTATCTTCATTGATGGAGACGATTGGAAGCCTGATCGAAACCTATGAATCCCAAAATTACCCCGATATAGAGGGGAATCCGATCAATGCCCTTAAGACCTTGATGAAAGAACATGGCCTTAAGCAATCGGACCTGCCCGAGATCGGGAGCCAGGGGGTAGTGTCGGAAATTATATCTGGCAAACGTCAGCTCAATGTTCGCCAAGTTAAGCTTCTCAGCAAGCGTTTTAAAGTTTCCCCTGCAGTGTTTGTATGAGGTACAAAAGGGTCAGGTCTTGCCGGGCTGTTGCCCAAATAATCATGGCGTAAAGTTAGCAAAAATGCTATAAAGCTGCAACATTAATCATGATATTTGGAGTAAACGACCATGATGGGAAAGCAGCCCCGACCCCAAAACAGCCTTTTCTATGTCGGCATCGACATCGAAAACCGAGTTAGGCAAAACCATCCATTGAGGAAAGTCGATGAACTTATAGACTTCGACTTTGCTTACGCAAAAGTTAAAGACTGCTATGGCAACAACGGCAATGTTTCCATCCCCCCGCCGATCATACTGAAGCTGATGCTCTTGCTGATATTCTATAATGTGCGCTCTGAAAGGGAGCTGATGGACA
>Ga0082335_1000935_pt1 | contig 67773 bp, 72 predicted proteins | sample Subgrocontami58m_FD_72375 | JGI IMG/M metagenome (GOLD analysis project Ga0082335, IMG submission 72375) | Subsurface groundwater microbial communities from S. Glens Falls, New York, USA - GMW37 contaminated, 5.8 m (SPADES assembly) (version 2) ... | reverse complement strand
ATATATTTTCTTCCACCTATAATTTTTATTTCTCTGTAGCTCATAAAATAAATAGGGTGCACAAGTATATATACTTTTCGGTGGTGCAGTATATGTTTAAGAGGGGTTATTCCAAACTCTCAATTTGTGTATTGCAGAGAAGATATAATCACAATGGCTGAAAAAACAGAAAAAACAGATATGGGGCATGTTGCGCAGGAATTAATACGCTATGAACAGAATGAATTTCCTGAAATCAAGGCTGCCCTGAAAGACAGAAAAAGCAGACGGGATAATCTCAGAGAATTAGCTGAAAAGGGTACAGAGCTTCCCGATAGCAGCACTGTTTTTGTTGCTCTTAAAAAAACTAATGGGCGGGTTAATTACAAGAATGTTGCAGAAGAAGTGCAAGAGGAATTTAATGTTCCAAGGGAGAAATATGAAGCTATTGTTGAAAAGCACAGAAAGCCAGGAAGCATATTGAAATATGATTTAAGAGACAAGAGAAAACAATTTTATCAGGAAGACTTTGATTTCTTTACGCCGAAGGCGGATTTGGTTGTTGATTAAGAAATGATTTTCTAAGCCTTGAAATTAAGCTTTCTTTTTAGGATTAGAAAGATTATCAGATGAATTACAGCAAAAATTAAAGCAAAGATTGCAAGTAATATGAGAGAAAAAATAACTAAGAACCCTGCTGCTACAATAACTGCCGGAATTAGCAGCATAATCGCAATAAAAAATAACAAGAATGGAATTATTGGATTTGGCTTTTCTGAGACAATTTTTTTCTTATGGAACTTAATTATGTATGACGAAAAACTCATAGGATAAATAAGGCTATAGCCTTTTTAAGTCTAGCTATTTTTTTCTTCATCCAAAAGCCTTAAAACCTCTCTTTTTCTAAACTAACTATGATTAACAGGAGAAATGAAGATGGAATCAAAATCACAAGCGAAAATAGAAAAAGTCGAGAAAATTGCAATCCGTCAGCCAATCGTTACTGTATGCGGTCATGTTGACCATGGCAAAACGACACTTTTAGATTCAATAAGAAAAACTAATGTTTATGAAACCGAGGCTGGAGGAATAACACAAAAGATATCTTTCACTCTATTTCCGCGCGATAGAATAATGAAAAGATGCCCGTTAATCGAGAAAAATAAACTTCTGCTTGATATTCCAGGATTTTTGTTTATTGATACCCCTGGACACGCTGCGTTTTCGAATTTAAGAAAAAGGGGTGGGGCGCTTGCTGATTTGGCTATTGTTGTTATTGATATCAATGAAGGAATAAAACCCCAAACAGCAGAAGTTATTGAGATTATGAAACTGAATAAAACTCCTTTTATTGTTGCAGTTAATAAAATCGATAATATTCATGGCTGGAGAAAAAATTCTGAGAACCTTGTTGAGGACATTAAAAATCAATCTCCGTTGACTCAAGATCAATTTACAGAAAAATTAATGACGCTTGAAGGAAGCTTGCATTCGTATGGATATAATGCTCTACCTTTTTATGAAATTGATGACTTTACGAAAAATGTTGCTTTAGTTCCATGTTCTGCTAAAACAGGCGAAGGAATTAATGAATTACTACTAACGTTATGCGGAATGTCGCAGAAATTCTTGAAATCCAGATTAACTTTAGGTGAAGAAGGAAAAGGAGTCGTGCTTGAAGTTAAGAAAGATAAAACAAATAGTTTTATGGAAGCAATACTTTATGATGGAACTCTTAAAAATACAGACGAGCTTGCTATCGGAACTTTTTCCGGAGAGCCGATTATATGTAAAATAAGAATTCTTGAAGAGGTTATGCCGATTTCTGCTAAGTTTAAAACCGTAAGTGCAGTTAGTGCGGCTACTGGACTAAAAATTCAGCTAAAGGATTCTATTGATGTTCTTCCGGGAATGCCTTTTCAGATTTTTAAGGATAATAAAGCGCAAATTCTTAGGGAATTTAAAAAATTAATTACTGATAATGTTAAAACAGACGATGAAGGAATAATTGTAAAAGCGGATTCGTTAGGGAGCTTGGAAGCGCTCATTGTCCTGCTAAAACAAGAAAATATCAGAGTTGTTAAAGCAGGAATCGGAAATATCGATAAAAGAGATGTTATTGCTGCAAATACTAATTTTGAAACAGATGCGCTTAAGGCAGTTATTCTTGGATTTAATGTTAAGAAAGATGAAGAACTTAAGGAAATGGATACTTCAAAAATAAAAATTATTGAGGAAGATGTTGTTTATCGTTTAATCGAAAAACTCAAGGAGTGGCAGGATAAAAAAAGGAATGAAATAGAAAAAGAAAAACTAATGAAGCTTTCTAGTGTTTGTGTCCTTAAAATTCTGCATAAATATGTTTTCCATAATTCTAATCCTGCTATCTTTGGAGTTAAAGTTGAAGGAGGAAAGCTAAAAGCAGGAGTTACTCTTTTAGATGAACAGCTTAATGAAATCGGAGATGTAAAAAGAATTCAAGTTGATAAAGAAACTGTTCAGGAAGCAACAACAGGAATGGAAGTAGCTATTAGTGTAAGCGGAGTTAATTTTGAAAGACAGCTTAAAGATAAAGAAACACTTTATTCAGAAATATCTCCTAGAATGTATAAAGAATTCAAGAAAAATAAAGATTTATTATCGAAAGATGAAATAGATGTTCTTCAGAAAATCAGCCAACTCAAGAGGGCAAAAGAGCCTACTTGGGGCGTGTGAAAATCTTAAATGCGGTTAGGTATCTCATTTGGAGGTGAATCCATACCATCTATAACGCTCTTACTTGGATAGGGGGGAGTCCAATTAGGTTCAACATCACTATTATATCCCGTAACATTGAAGTTCACAGTTGATGAAACATCATAACCTCCTTCTACAGTATCTCCAAAATAATAATTATTCTTGTCTCTTGCGTGACTCTGATCGATTACGGTAAAAGTATTTATATCTGCCCCCTCCATAAGCCTACCTGCAACATAAACTACATTCTTATCTTTTGCATAACTAGTCCAGATTAATACTGTCTCATTATGTCCATCTTCATAGGTTCCGGTATATGTTATATTAAAAACAGAAAAAGAAGTGGGGTCTGGACCGCTAGAAACTGGGTCTCCAAATACCATTTTTCCTTTAAAATATACATGATTTTTATCTTTAGCATAATCTACCGCCCCCCATCCACGAGGTTCATTTTCAATTTGAGGGATAGTCTCAAAAGTTTTTGAATCTGCACCAATAACTAGTTCGGGTTTGCAGGATTTACAAGGACTCCACAAACTGTTGGAATAGTCAACATAGTAAACATTTCCATGTTGAATGCTATAGCCCGGTTTAGAATCGTCTACTCTTAAATAGTTAATTATCAGAGCAACTATAAAAAGTGCCAAAATTAAAAATAAAAGCAATTTTAGCCAAATTGGGAAGTTTGCTAGCTTTACTTCTTCTTCAGAAAGATTAGGTTCTGTGGATTCACTTCTTTTATTTTTTATCTTTCCTATTATCCAACCGATGAATGCTCCTACAAGAAAGTAGAATAATATGGGCAACAAAATTCTACCAATATACCCTCCCCCAAAATTTAAAAATTCGTCCCATAAATCATAACCAGTAATTGCACTAAGTGGAGCAGAAATTATGGCAGAGGGCAAAATCCATACAAGATTCCATAGCGGAAACCAACATTCACCGTTGCATGATGGATTAATAATAAATAAGGTAATTGTAAGGATTATAACTAAGAATAAAGAAACAATTCCTCCTTTAAGCCAATATGGATAATCTTTCCACCCCATAATTAGAATAATGTTTCTCTCTTTTTAAATTGTTCGTTGGTTATTCTTTCGGTATATATTTTCTTATACAACTTTATTTAAAAAAGGGTTTTGAGTAGTTTCTTAATGGTGGAAGAGGTAGGTAAAAAAGAGATTGAAGGTATTTTTAGCAGCAGCGAGAAAGAACCTAATGAGAGAAACCTTGAGTCTCTTCTTACGAGATTAGAAGTAACACCACAAAAAGAGCTTCTTGCAGGATTCAGGAATCTGGGGGTTGTTTATTTTCCTAACTGGGACCACTGGTTTGTCACGCATATTCTTGGCAGAAGAACAGATACAGGAGATGCTCTGAGGGAAAGAGAAAAAGAGTGGAGAAGAGTTTATAATTATCTGAAAAACCATCCAGTATTAAGCAAATATGAACGCAAAACTAAAGAAAAATATTGGACAATATGGGCACTAAAATGCCTTGCTTCACTTGCAGATGAGCTTTCTGATGATTTTATTAAAGGACATTATACGCCTCAGGCAAGATGGAGACTGAGACCTCCTGGAAGAATGTATACTCTTGATGAAACACTCGTTTATGGATTAAAAAGGCAAAAACAAATAAGATTGCAGATTGACGAGTTTAAAAATAGAATTAGCGAGTATTTTTCTGGAAGAAATTTAACAAAAGCGTTTAATGATATTGATATAATCTTTGATGATTATAATGGGACAAATTGGGATAAAGTGGCTGAGAATATAATACGAAAAAAATCTTTAAACTGTGTTGAATCAGAAATTTTTGAAAAAAGAAAAGAAATTTCTGATCAAATAAGAATAACAAACTCTAGGCTGGAAGATAAAGCTGTTTTAAAATATCAAAAGATTGCTGAAAATAAAAGAGAGCATGAGCTTAGCCTGGAACAACAGAATTGGGAATATCTTAAGGGTGGAAGAATGCCAAGCGCTTCAAAATTGCTTAATAAAAAATGGCTTTTCCTGGATATTGAAATACCTCATTTTAGAAGAGAAAATGCAAAAATAACCTGGGTTGGAATAACTTATATAGAAAATGGGAAAGCGAGAAAAGAAATACATACTATTCATGATACTGGAACTGCAGAAGTTGATGGATTTAGGATTGTAAGATATAGAAATGCTGATGAACTTGTAACAGGACTGGCAGAAAAAATAAATAAGGAAAATCCTTATTTTGTTTCTTCTTATAATGCGAAGTTTGATTTTTTAAAACTCCGAGAGATTGGAGAGCATGGATTTTTGATTGGTGATGAAGAAAGCAATCCGCTGGTAAAGGTTACTACACCATTCTTTGAAAGGATAGGTGTAAAAGATAGATTTGTAGAAGACTTTCTTAGATGGCAAAAAATTGCAAGAGGTTTTGATATAAACGCAAAGTTGGAAATGGCTGCAGGATTTAACAAACCTATTGATTATAACAGATTGGAAGAGCTTGAAGACCTTGCTTTTACCGGAGGAGATGCTGGAAAAAAAGCGGGTTTTGAATCAGCAAGCTATCTGGCAAGTGATATGACTCACCTAACAGATTTGTTTTTTTGCAAGGATTTTAGAAATAATTTTGAAGATACTTTATGGATGTCTGATAATTTTGGCGTGGGTTTTGAAAGACTTTTGCACTCGGCTAATTGCATTAATGATGTTCAAGAAAAAGGATTTTTTTCAGCGCTAGGAATATATAGGGAAGAAGTTCCTCCACATCAAAGAACTAAAAAAATGAATGACTTAAGAAGCAAAGCGAGGGCAGATTTTAAAGAGAGTTCACTTGAAATAATCGCTGAAAAAGATGAGAAAAAGGGGCTGTTTAAAGATGTCTGCAAAGTTTTCATACCCTATGGAGATTTTTTCAGAGATTTGATTGCCCAAAGATTTCCAGATGTGAGTAAGTTTTTTGAATACAAAGACCAGTTTAAGGATGATAAAAGAAGACTATATTTTCTAGAGCAGTATAGCAAGGAATTTGCAAGATGGATGATTGAAGATTATGGATTTGACTTGAAAGAAATTAAAAAATTTGAACAAATTGTTGAATTGAAGAGGATGGATGATGATTTTGAAGTCGCCTATAGTGATTTTAGAGAAAATCTTGGAAAAACTTCAGAGTGGGGATTAACCCATTTAAATAAAGCAAATCTAAGCACAAAATCTGTGAAAAAACATTTGACAGAAAAAGTTACAGAATTTGTAGGAAAATATCAGGCAAGGCTTATTGATGATTATATCGGATTTAGCAAAAAAGGCGGAAAAGAAGTCAATATTGATAAAAATGCTGAAGAAATGGCGCTTGAAGCTTTTAACTATCTTGCAAACCAGCGCTCGAAAATCAAAAGAAGAGGAAGGCATATTATCGGAAGCTATGGTGTTTTTCCTGAAGATAAGTATTTTGATACAGATAAATATCGAGATGCTAAAAGAATCTTGATTATATATAAAACTATTGAAAAAAGATTGAATGGAATAAAAGATTATATAAAACAAAATAATCTCGAAATAATCTGCCAAGAAGGGAGTTATATGTATGTTCAGGGAAATACTCAAAAACTCAAAGAAAAAGAATGTCCCCTAGTTTTAGTTGATGAAATTCCAAGATTATATAACGCTGATAATCCTTATTATGAGAAGTTTGATTTTTATTCTCACATGAAGCTAAAAGAAGAGCCTGATTTTAGGCTTAATGTTTTTGAAATGAAGGCGTTCAGAGAAATGCTCGGCAGTATTTTGAGAGGAGATAATCATGAGGCATTGAGAACGTTTAGAACTGCGCTTGAAACAATGAAGGCCGGAAAAATAAAGCCAGATGAACTTGTGTTTTTTAATAAATCGAGCGGATTATACAGCGCATATTTGGATCGGACTTCAAGTGATTTATTTAAACTAGAACACGATAAGGGGGGCAAGGTTTATTTCGTGGAGCACGAAAAATTTGCATCTGGAGAAATTAAAAATGATAGTTTTGGAAGATATTTTGAAAATGAAGAAGAAATACGGGTTTATATTAAAAAACAAAGTGAGATAATCCCCAACTTGATGATGTATGAAAGAAAGTTTAATGAGAGAGCAAGAGAGATTTTAGACCCTATTGTTCACAGCAAAAGAAGAAAAAAAGAAAAATATGACGCTAATCAGAGTGTTCTTAATCTTTGAAAAATTAATGACAGAAGAAGATTTATAAACCATCAAAACGCTGTCATTTTAAGCTTGATGGCTAAATCAATTAGCTTATCTAACATCGCAAGATGTGGCTTATAAGTTCTTTCTTTAGACACAGAAGAACAAAAGTTCTTCTGAGCCCCGAAAAGATAAACTTTTCGCGGAAAGAAAGAGCATTAGATAGAAAGAAACTATTTAACATGACAGAAAAACTATCAAACGTATATGAAATTCCGGCAGACAAATATAATGAACTTTTAGCTTTGCAACTTGAAAAGATGCCTGAATTTAAAATGCCAGAATGGGCGCTTTTTGTAAAAACAAGCACGAGCAAGCTAAGACCTCCTGTTGATAATGCGTGGTGGTATAAAAGAGCTGCTAGCATTTTAAGGCAGATATATATTCACGGGGTTGTTGGAGTGCAAAGACTTAGAGTAAGATACGGCGGAAGAAAAAATCGAGGTATGCGACCTGAAGTCTTCAAGAAAGCTAGCGGAAAGGCTATTAGAATGGTGCTACAGTCAGGAGAAAAAGCGGGATTTTTAGAAAAAGTAAAAGAAGGAAGAAGATTCGGAAGACGATTGACTAAAAAAGGAAAAGAATTCTTGGAGGGGATAAAGGGATAAATAAAAAAACAAAGCAGAGTAAAAAAGTAGACTAAACCTTCGGTTTGGCCTTACAAACTTTTTTACATTCTGAAAATTAATAATTTTCAGACTGTTATTTTTGTTACACAAAAACAACATGGTAAAAACACAGCGAAGAGAAAATCAAAGAAAGATAAAATATGCAAAACATGGAAGAAGAACAAAGTGGGCTCCATTTTGGGCTGTTGTAAAGAAATATGGGAAAGGAAAAAGAGTCCATCCAAGCTTTATGACAAGAATCAAGAGAAATTGGAGAAGAAACAAGCTCAGAATTAAACCAGTAACAATGAGGAAACGACAGTTCCGTGATTAGTAAAATGAAAAGACGATATTTTAGATTTGTTGGAGAAGAAAGCGAGTTGCCTTACTTGGAAGGTCAGATTTTAAGATTAGATGAACGAGATTTTAATTTGTTTGCGAGCATACCAAATCATGCAGATATCTATATGAGCAGAATGCATAATATTGTTATTGGAGTAAGAAAAAGGGGTAAGGATATTGTTATTGGATCTGAAACTTCTTGTGGAAGACTAGCAAATGCTTTAAAAGGAAAAAAATATCAAGAATACTTTCCAATTGGAGAACTTCTTGAAGCAAAACTAGGAGTAGCAGCATAATAACATGGCAACAATGATTTATAACGCAATAGTGAAAGGAAAGAGGGCTGAAGATAGCGCTGCGAGGGCTATTGTTCGAGACTTAGATATGTACCTTAAAAAAGCATATCTAGAAAAGAAAAAACTAGGCGGTAAAACTAAGGCAATTGCCAGATATGATTCGTTTAACAACAGCGGTGCAAGAAGCGGAGTTATAGAAGTAGAGCCATTAGAGCTGGGGGGCATGTTTGAAATGGCTTCAGTAAGCATTGCAGGGAGAGAAGAAGAAATTAGAGAAACAAAATCAAAATTATTAAAATTAGTTAGCGGACTGGAGTTATCCTAAAATAAACATGGCAGACGAAAAGAAAAACGAGAGAAAAATCATCATTGAAAGAGAATATATTGTTCCACTTAGAAAAGAATGGCTGAAAGTTCCAAAGTATAAACGGGCAAAGAAAGCTCTAAGGGCTCTTAAAGAATTTATGGTTCAGCATATGAAGATTTATGATAGAGACTTAAGAAAAATCAAAGTTGATATTTACTTGAATAATGAAATAAAATTCAGAGGGAATAGAAAACCTGCTGCTAAAATCAAAGTTAAAGCAATAAAATATGATGATGGAATTGTTGAACTAAAACTTGTTACTCTTCCAAAGCATATTGAGTTTGAGCTCGCAAGAAAAGTAAGAAAAGAGGCAGAGATTATGAAAAAAGCCGGCGAAAAAGAAACTGAGAAGAAAGAGAAAGTTACTCCTGAAACCAAAAAAGAAGAAACAACATCAGAAGAAAAAATTGAAGAGAAGGAAAAAGAAACCTCAAGCAAAGAAGCAGAGCAGCAATTAGATAAGGCTAAAGCAAAAGAAATGAAGCATTCTACAGGAAGCCAGAAAGAACCAGAGATAAAAAGAAAAGTTTTGAATAGATAAATTTAGGTAGATTTTTAATATCAATTTCTTAGTATTATTATGAACAAGCTGGACATACCAAAAATCCGAAAAGAAAAGCCAATTGAAGAACTTATTAATTTTGGAATTCTTAATATTGATAAACCTAGCGATTGCACGAGCTTTGATGTTGTGAATTATATTAGAAGATTATTAAATCTTCCAAAATGCGGGCATGGGGGAACCTTGGATCCAATGGTTACGGGAGTATTGCCTATATTTTTAGGAAATGCGTGCAAGATACAAGAGTATTTTATGCATCGAAATAAGGTTTATATTGGAAAAATGAAGCTGCATAAGGAAATTTCTGAAAAACAATTAAAAGAGGCTATGAAAAAATTTTTGGGAGTGATTAATCAGCTGCCACCAAGAATATCAAGAGTTAAACGGCAATTACGAAAACGGGAAATTATCGAGTTTAAGCTTCTTGAATATGATAAAACTAAAAAAGAAGCTAGTTTTATCGCAGAAGTTGAGGCAGGAACTTATATTCGAAAGCTTATAGATGATTTAGGAAAAAATCTTGGTATTGGAGCTCAGATGATCGAACTAAGGAGAACCAAAGCTGGAATATTCTCTGATAAGGATAAAGAATTTTGTAATATTGAAAAGTTCAAAGACGCTGTTGAAGAATATAAAAACGGCAAAGAAGAGAAACTCAGAAAATTGATTATTCCTGCTGAAATAATCTCTGAACTTCTGCCGGTTATTGAAGTTAAATCTGATAGTATTGTTAAACTTCAGAACGGAAGCCCGCTTTTTGAGAGTATGATTTGTGAGGATAATTATAAAGAGGCTATTAAAATTATAGGTGCTGACAAAAGCTTTATAATAAGCCGCGACAATAGGATAATAGAAATAGCAAAAAAAACAGAGCAGTTTGAGAATCAAGAAATATTAGCTAAACCAGAAGTGGTGTTGAAATAGTTAGCAATCTAGCATAGTAATGCTTATTAACAAAAAAAGAGGCGGCAAAAAGTGGAAAAAGGATTAAGCAAAGCAGGGCAGGCAACAGTATTTGTGATAATAGCGCTAATTTTGATAATTGTTATAGGTTCACTAGCATATATTATAAGCAAGTCTAATGGTTTGAACAATCTTCCTGGAGCTTCTATATCTGCTTCGAAGGCTGCGGATAACATAAAATTTGAAAGAGACAGCTGCATTAAAAAACTAGCTATTGAAGGTCTGGATTTATATGGATTGAATGAAAATTCCGTAACAGGATATATTTCAAATGGACTTTTAGATTGCGTTAGTTCTGCAATTCAGCAGTACAGCAGGCAGATGACTATTGAATATGATTTGAAATCTGTTGATGTTGAAGTAAATGAAAATGAAATAAAAATAGAGGTTGACTTTCCTATAAAAATTACAAAAGGAGAAGCTGTTGAAAATATTGGAACTTATTCTCTGACCTTCCAGAGAAAAATATCCAGAACAATTGAGCATAATGAAGACTGTGTTTTGGAAAGAGATGCTGGACTGATTTCTTTTGATGGAAAATTTGAAATTTATATCCCTGAAGGCATAAAAGCGACGAATGAAGATGGAAGCTGTTTGGAAAGCATAACTCTAAGGCTGGAGGATGCTGTTTTAGATTATGGAAAAAGAGCGGCTAGTCTAACTCCTATTGCTTATGTTCCTGGGCCTTTTGGAGCAAAGTTTAGCAATTCTGTAAACCTAAAATTAAAATATACACAAGAAGAATATATGGGCTATCTTAATGCTGTGATAAATGAAGGCAGCTATCCTACTCTTGAAAGAAACTTGAGAATACAGTTTTTTGACAAAACAAACTCGAATTTCTATGTTTATCCTTCCCTCTCTCCTCTTAAAAATGAAGTCGATATTTTAAGAAAGCAAATCGAGGCTAAAGTAGACCAGTTTTATGGAGGCAAGCTATCTTTAGGCAATGATTGTATTTCTGACAGAGAATCAATGGTTGAATCTTATGATAGAAGAGTATGGCTTGTAATCTTTCCTGGCACGAGCGCAACAAAAAGCGATGGAACTTGTATCGATAAAATTGAAATACAAATAGCACCAAAAAGTAGTCCTGTTGTAAATTTTGGAAATGCTGATTATAACTTGCTTCCTGATGGCGCTGTTTTTTCTCCTCATATTAATTATATTTATAGATACACTACTGCAGATACTCAGAATCCTGTTTTTCTTTACGGATATTCTAACTGGCAGAATCTTATTAACGGAACATGGGTTTCTCCTTTGAATGACAGTCGGCCATCAATAGAACTAATCAGCCCAGATAATAATGCTAGAAATAATTTAAGAGATGTTGAATTTAAATTCAGGGCTGTTGACGACTATAGCGCTGAGATGAACTGCTCAGTTTTTGTTAATGGAATCCTAAAAGCGAGCGCTACTGCAAGAAATAACGAACAAACTGTAATAACCGCAAGGCTTGATGAAGGATTATACTCATGGTTTATAAGATGCAGTGATAAATACGGAACATCAAATTCTGGCTCAAGAAATCTTGCTGTTGGAACTAATACTCCTGGGCTTACTGGTTTTATTATAAAGAATTTTTTTAGCAATGTTAGAGAGAGAATTACAGGAAAAGTTACTGAAGAAAGCGCAGAAGAAAATAGAACCATTAATATTCCTTTAGTGCCGCGAAATCCAAGCAGTTTGAGGATTGCATATTATGACGAGGAGAGCAGGATTTACAGGCCATGGCCTACAAGAGTAGATAATGTTAATCACAGAATAATCGCGCAGATAGGGCACTTTTCAATGTGGATTCCTATCTCTTATCTTACAATTTCTGCACAGGGATGCGAAGATAGATCGTATATTTCATTTACAGGTGTAGCTAGAGTCGCATCTGATACAAGTACAAGCCCTCCAAGCTGCACTGCTGGAAAAACTTCTGAATCTGGTCAGACTATTACAATTAATATTGCTGCTGGAAATAGTTGTGGTGATGACAGCTCTCTTAAAGTTACGGAATTAATAAGTTCAGGAGATAGTGGAACTCTGCTGGTCGATGGAGCTCCTGGCCGCGATATTAGCCCAACTGCCGGCGACCATACATTTCAGATAAATCCAATAACTGATGCGAATGGCGAGCTTGCCAGAGATCTTACGGGCAATAGTCTTGATTCATGCGCATATGCTAATGCTTATCTAAAAGAAAAAGGAATAGGCAGCACTGTATCTACTTCTGGCGCTTCTAAAGAGGAGATTATAACAGCAGAGGGTTATTGTTCTATGCTTCCCGAGGATATGATCTGTTCTGAAGAAGAAGGAAGCGGAGAAGATGGAGAGAACGGAGAAGGAAGCGGAGAAAGCGATTCTGATGTTGAAGCGAGCCTTGCAATAAATGGAGAAGCAAGCAGCGGAGTCATGGGCGGAGGAAGCTGGGCATCTTTGGGAAAGCAGATTTATGGTTCCGAGAGCAGCGCATTCGAAGCTATCTTTGACCATGAAGAGTCTGAAACTTTTATGAAAGGTTATGGATTATTAAATACAAGTGTAGGAGTCTTTGCGAGCATATGCAATCACAACACCAGGGACAATTGCTGGCTGTTATTAAACTGGCAAGAAATCTATGCAGGCGATCAAGAAAGCATAGGACAAGGATATGATATGGGAAACGGAATGATTATCTTCCCGGCAGAAGGACAGGGAGTGGTGTATGATAATGGGCAAGCTCAGGGCACTGTCCAGTTAAGGCATAGCGCTGCTGCAATAGATTATCATGGAACTCCTGCTTTTATTTCATCTGAAGAAAATGGGGAGTATATTATAAATGCTATAACTGGAGAAATACTGAAGAGATTAGCAGTTAACGAAAGAGTGGGAATTCCATGGGATGCTGCTAAAATACCTGGCACAGAGGAGTGGTTTATTCCTTTAGTAGATAATGAAGGCGAAGAAAGTTTTGTAACAACAACAGATGTTGTCATAAGCATGCAAGAAGCAACAGCCGCAGCTACCTGGAAAGACAAGTTGCTTGCTTCTGCAAAGGGCATAATTTATGAGGTTGATGTTAATTCTGGAACCGTAAGTGAATATCTTGATACTGGCTCTGAAAAAGTAAACCATATGTGGTATGATTCTCCAAATGATATTCTGTGGGTATCGTGCTCTTCTTATGATAAATTATTTTATATCGATAATCAGAGCAATATCTACAATGTTATAGAATTAACTGATGACCCTTCTTCTGGAGGAAGCTTGTTTGATACCCGAGTTACAGCCGGATGGTGGCTTAGAGCAAAAGGCCAGCAAGGTCAATGGTATAGAATTGAGAGAAGACAAACTGCACCTGCAAACACGGTTAGCCCTGTTGCAAATACAACGACTGCCTTAAATCAAGCACTAAATTCTAGCGCATAAACATTAACTAAAGGTTTAAAAATTAAAGCGTGTTAGCTTATTTATGGAAAAAAAGAGTAGAAGAATAGTTTTGATAATCGTGCTTATCTGTATTCTTGGTTATTTTATTCTTTTATCATACGGCACATTCGAAAATAAGTTTGCATTCACAGGAGAAGCTGTTTCTGCAAATTGCGTTAATCAAGCTTGTGATACTAATCGTGATGGATTTGTAGATTCTGATAAAAGCTGTACTGGAACATTTAAGACAATATATTGGAGTACTTTGTATAATCAGATGACTTTTAGAACAGATAATTGGGGGTGGGTTGGCGGTGAATGGATGTATGATTATCCCGATAATGATTGGTATTGGTCGCAAGGAAATTGTAATCTTGGAACCTATGGTAGATTTATCTATATGTATCCTGCGCAGGCTGGTGGACGCTGGGCTTATGGTGAATTTTTCTGTAATCAGACGGGAATCAATTATTGCCAGAATACTTTAAGTCCTTTAGGTCCTTTACAAAGCGATTTTAGTTTGCCCGGTGGAGGAAGATGGCAACAAGAAGGACTTGGGAATATATATAGTCCGAGAAACAATGCTTTTTCCGCGATATTCGATCATCAAGAGAGTAATCCCAACTGGAAAGTTTATGGTATGTTAAATACTTCGATAGGGCTCTTCGTTACAGTATGCGATCATGAAACTAGGAGGAACTGTGGGATGATGTTGAATGGGAATATTATTTATACTGGCGGTCAGGAAAGTATTGGTCAAGGATATGATATGGGCAATGGAATGATTATTTTTCCAGCAGAAGGACAAGGAGTGGTGTATGATAATGGACAGACAAGTGGCACTGTAAACCTTCGGCACAGTGCTGCCGCTATAGATTATCATGGAGTGCCTGCTTTTGTTTCATCTGAAGAAAATGGGGAAAAAATTCTTCATGCTGAAACAGGCGCATTATTGAAGAGACTTAGAGTAGATGCACAAGTTGGAATTCCTTTTGCTGCTGCGAAGATACCTGGAACAGAAGAATGGATATTTCCTCTAGCAGATAATGGAGGAGATGAGACGCTCGTGACTACTAGTGATATAGTTATTCCGTTATCTGGAGCAAGTTCTGTTGTTGCATGGAGAAATAAAGTTTTTGCTGCTGCAAACGGAAAAATATATGAGGTTAATCTTATTACTCGAACAAAGACTATGTACTTTGATACAGGCTCTGAACAAGTTAGCCACATGTGGTATGACTCTGCAAATGACCTTCTCTGGATTTCATGCTCTTATCCTGATAAGCTTTTTTATTTTGATAGTCGAACAAACGCGTATAAAGTTATTCAGTTAGCTGGTGACGAACCTCCTCCAGAAGGAAGTTTGTTTGATACGCGAGTTACTGCTGGCTGGTGGGCTAGAGCAAAAGATCAGCAGGGGCAGTATTATCGGATTGAGAAAAGATAACTGCAACAATCAGTTTTAAAAACCCGCAAAACTTGATATCGTTATGAAAACAGTAAGAATGAAAATAAATGGATTGGTGCAGGGAATTTTCTTTAGAAAATTCGTGAAAGAAGAAGCAGATAAACTCGAGTTAAAGGGGCATGTTAGAAATCTTGAGACAGGTGAAGTAGAAGTTGTTGCTGAGGGAGCTCCTGAAAAAGTTGATTCTTTAATTGCGATATGCAAAAAAGGCGCTCCGCATAGCAATGTAAAAGAAGTCGATATGCAGGAAATGAATCACATTGGGTTTGATGATTTTAAGATTTTGAATATATAATTTGTTAGAATTTTGGGGTGCTCAGAAATTAAAGAAAGCGGGAAAATTTCTGACATTTTAAAATTCCGGAGATATAATATTGATATCTATACTAACATACCTATAATTTTTTAACCGATATTTTTTAACTTCAATATGACAGACAACTGTAAATGCAGACAGCTTGAATCGCTTGTAAGAGATTTAGAAATAAAAGGCATTCAAAAAAGGGAGATTAGAGAATTTGCGGAGTCTACAGGATTAGATCTATGCAGTTACAGACATGATGCAAAATTAGCCGCTTATTTTCATGGGGTTCTTTCTGGATTTTTAGGATTTGGAGCAGGAGTTGTTTCTTTTAATATTCTGAAACAATTTGAAACTCCTGATGCCATCAATTCTATTTTAGCTACGACTATAGGGGTAGCAGGATGTTTTAGCTTGCATTACTTTGTTTATTCGAAAAAGAAATGCGAGCAGAATGGCAAATTTTATGAGATGGTGAAAGAAAAGTTTAAGATGTAAATTTAAGTTTCGTAAGGATTATTTTTGAAATTATAAGAATTCTTTAAAATTCTAAACGACTTGGCTGCTTTAAACTTCTGCTTCTGAATTTGTTGCATAAATAATAGGATATTAGCGAAGTCTCTCTTAAATTACGTTTTTAGCCTTTAATCACAGCATTTTTAAACATCTTTATTCTTAATTAATCATGGGACGAGAAGAGCAAATGGTTCAGGAAAGGCTAAAAAAACTGAATGAGCTGAAGAAAAAAGGGATTAATCCTTATCCATATAAGTTTGAAAAGAAAGATAATTCTAATGCGATTCATGAAAAGCATAATAAGCTTGCAAATGATGAGAGAACAAAAGATAATGTAAAAATTGCTGGGAGAGTTATGACAATTCGTGATATGGGCAATCTGGCTTTTTCAACAATGCAAGATGGCTATGGAAAAATTCAGATTGTTCTACAAAAAGGAGAAACTCCTGAAAAAGTCATGGAATTTTTCTCAAAGTATATTGACTCTGGAGATTTTTTAGGCGTTGAAGGAACTGTATTCAAAACTAGAAGAGGAGAAGTAAGTGTTCTTGTAAAAAATTTAGAATTATTATCAAAAGCAGTTTTACCTATGCCTGAAAAATGGCACGGACTGCAAGATAAAGAAGAGAGATATAGAAAAAGATATCTTGATTTAATGATGAATCCGGATGTTAAGAAAATATTTGAAACACGAGAAAAAATAATCGACGCCATAAGGGAATTTTTGAAAGCCAAGGGATTTGTTGAAGTTGATACTCCTTATCTTCAGTCTATTTATGGGGGGGCAGAGGCTAGACCGTTTAAAACTCATCTTCATGCTCTTGATATGCGCTTATTCCTAGCAATATCTCCGGAATTATATCTGAAAAGGTTAATTGTTGGAGGATTTGAAAAAGTCTTTACTATTGCAAGAAATTTCAGGAATGAGGGAATAGACAAATGGCATAATCCTGAATTCGCGATGATGGAAATATATGAAGCTTATTCGGATTATCATGATATGATGAATCTTATGGAAGATTTATATGAATATACCTGCAAAAAAGTTCTTGGAACTACAAAAATAACTGTCCAAGGAAAAGAAATAGATTTCAAAAAGCCTTGGAAGAAAATGACCATGGCCGAAGCGATAGAAAAATTTGCTGGAATCAATGTTCTTAAAAAATCTGAGAAAGAGCTTAGAGAGTTTGCAAAAAAGAACAATGTAGAAACAAAAGGGGATAATTGGGGCTGGTTAGTCCAATCTATCTTTGAACATTTCTGCGAGAAAGAATTAATTCAACCGACATTTATTACAGATCATCCAAAAGAAACAACTCCACTTTGCAAAATACATAGAAAAGATGATAGATTAATAGAAAGATTTGAGCCTTTTTGTTTGGGCGCAGAAATGGCTAACGCTTATTCTGAATTAAATGACCCTGTTGTTCAGGAAGAATATTTTAATGAACAAGTAAAAAGAGCAAAAGAAGGAGACGAAGAGGCTCATCCTTTTGATTCTGATTTCCTTGACGCCATGAAATATGGAATGCCGCCGACAGGCGGAATCGGCATTGGAATAGACAGAATGATAATTATGCTGACAGGTAGTGAATCTATCCGGGATATAATTTTGTTTCCTTTTATGAAACCCGAAGCTGAAGTTAAAGTCAAGGAAGAAATGAAAAAAGAAGATATCAAAATTGAGAAAAAACTGGAAATTAAAAAAGAAGTAAAGAAAGGGAAAAAGAAATAATGGCAACAGGGTTAGCACAAGTCAATGAAATATTAAGAAAATATGAAGAACATTTTAAGCTAGAAGCTGAAAATTTTATTTCTATCGCGAGAGTTAGTTACTCAAATGAATCAAAACTTGAAATTCAGGGCGATTTGACAGAAGAACGTCCAATCGGCTGTGCTGGAGGCAGAATCTTAAATGGCTAAAGAAGAAGGAAAAATAAACTTGATTGTTAGAAGCAACATCCGCAAGGCATTGAAAGGAAAGATAGACAATGTTGCTGAAGAAGTCGAAGAAGCTCTGAATGAGAAAGTGCTTGCGGATTTGGACAAAGCTGTTGAAAGAGCTAAAGCTAACCAAAGGAAAACGCTGCATGCAAGGGATTTGTAGAAATTTTGGTTAGGCTGCGCATATTCTAAAATAATATTAATGCAACAACATCTTGAAACGACTTGGCTTCTCTGAACTTCTGGCAGGTTTTTAGAGAATTATTAGGGTATTTGGTTTATGATGCGAAAGCACAAAATTAAATCTATATTCTTCATCACAATTTTCTTTTTAAATTTGAAATCTATCAATAAATATGCCAAGAACAAGCGAAGTAACAAGAAACAAGGCTATATCCAGAATAGAGAAGCTTATAGCATTTCATGGAAATAATCCGGACAAAATTTATCTTTCGCTTAGAGAGCAAAAAGAACAGGGCGGATGCCCCTGGGGCTATGATGTCGCAAGAAAATATATTGTAAAGCAGATAGGAAAATTGCTTGGCGCAGAATATATCAAACCCGGAGGAGTGAGAAACTGCAAAAGCAAAGACAAACTAGCGATTACACTAGCTGAACATGGAATATTTCATGGCGACCCTTATCTTGCGCATAAAAAAGGCATGGGTTATGCTGTTTCTTTTTATGAAAACACTTGGAGAGAAGCCAAATTGAAACTTACTCCAAGAGATAAAAGACTGCCTGCACAGATGAAAAAGAAATATGCGCTGTCTGCTGCTCCTTGAGCAGAATTCATATTTTACAGCATAGAATTGTTTTTAAATCTAAATCAATAAGTTTTTAGATGGCGTTAACAGAACAAGAAAAAATAAATGTAATATCAGTTTATAACCGAGCTTATCGAGTTATATCACTTGCAGAAAGACTTCTTGAAAATGAAGGCACAGATGTTAGTCAAACCTCAATCAATAGGTACTGGAGAGAGGCTGGATTAAAAAGTCTTCCTATGAGCGATGTAGTAAAAGAAAGAATAAGATATTATGCTGAGCAAACCCGAGATCCTGAACAAATAAGACAGGATTTAGTGCAAGAATTTTCTAAAATTATACCTGATTATTCTATGACTCTGAAAAATATAAGAACACAAATGAAAAATGTAAGAATCAAACCAATAACTAAAGAAAGAGGAAGTGGCAGTAATATAAGATCTTTTAATGGCGCTGCAAGATATCTTAGAAAAGTCGGCAGAAAACCCAAGAGAGGTTATGAATTCTGCGCGAATGCGTGAATTTATGATAATAAAAATTCCTTTTTTCAGCCAGAGTGCGTTGGATTGCGGACCAACTGCTTTGAGAATGGTTCTGAATTATCTTGGGAAATATGAAGATCTTAGCGTGATAAAAGAAAAAGCTGGCACAAGAGGAATCTGGGGGGTTTATGGTGTTCAGCTTGCTGTTGCTGCTGCTTTTTTTGGGTGTAAAACGGATTTTTTTTCTAAAAAAACCGAATTTAATGAAGAAAATAGTAAAATTGATTATTATAAAAAATGGATGGATACTAATCCTGAGCATTATAACAAATTTTTAGAACAAGCTACAGTTCTTGGGGTAAATATTCAAGAAAAAACACTTTCGCTTGATGAACTTCTTGGTTTTGTAACAGAAGATAGTATTCCAATAGTCGCTCTTGATTATAATGTTTTAAATAATAGAGGCGAAGGAAATTATGAAGGTCATTTTGTACCGATTATAGGGGATAATCGAGAAAAAGATGTTTGTATTTATGATTCCTTATGTGATGAAAGAGAAGAACTTCATTTTTCCAGAGAAATTTTTGATAGGGCTAGAAAAGCTCCGGGAACAGATGAAAGCGTTGTGATTGTGCATAGAAGATAAATTTTAGTTGAATGATTCATCAAGCCGTCTTCCAAGCTTATATGATACTGCAATACCCATGCCCGCAAAAATAAAGGAACATGCAGCAGAAGTATAAAAATCTCTCTTATAAGTTTGAAATTGGGGCAAAAGTTTATCTGCTGCCTGCTGTTCGGTTATTCCATTAGATTCTAAATCATTTTTGATTTCTAAATAAATGCTTTTCATAGAAGATTGAGCATTTAATGTGTTAATAAGTGATACTCCTCCGCCAAGCATGCATGCTAGGATCATAGCAGCGAGATTTCCTTTACCCATTTCTAAAAAATTGCCCGGCTGTTTTTAAATATTTAGGTTATTTATTATTTAGATAATTAGAAACTTATAAAAACTCTGAAAAAGGTTTAATTTTAGAGGGGGTTAAAAATGCCAGGCAACAAAGCAAAAGGTTCGAAAGCTGAAAGAGAACTGTATGATTTATTTGTTTCGAATAATTTTAGAGCTGTGCGTGTAGCCGGAAGTGGGATGATGGAAAATACGGCGTGTGATTTAATAGCAGGCAAAGCCGGTTGCGGAAAATATGCAATTGAAGCAAAAAGTTCTAAGGCTCCTATTAAGTATGTCTCTAAGGAGCAGATTGAGCAATTCTTGATATTTAGCGAGATTTTTGGATTAACGCCTGTTGTTGCGCTTAGATTTAATCGCGAAGGCTGGCTTTTTGTTAATCCTAACCAGCTAAGAAACTCTGGAAAAAACTGGGCAATAAAGCTTGAAGATGCAAAGCTAATTGGAAAAAGATTTTCACAGTTCTTTGGGTCTTTTAATAATGCAGACAGTTCTAATGACAGCGTTCAAGAATAATAATCGTTATAAATGATATTTTTGTATGTTTTAGATGAAAACAAATAAGGTAATTAGTTTTTTGCTTGTCCTCTTTTTAATTGGAATTGTTAGTGCAGAAATAAGAATAAATGAGGTTGAACTAAATCCGGCTGGAAGCTCAGACTCTGGAAATGAGTGGATTGAGTTATACTCTGATAATCTGATAAATATGACCAGCTGGATAATTACCAGCATCAATGGCAGAAACATGAGTTTTAATATTACTTTTTCAGGATACTATCTTCTTAATACAACTGCAAATCTGCTTACTGACAGCAGTAATACTCTTATACTAAAAAATAATAGCAATGCTGTAATTTTCTCGACAGGAAGTTTTTCAGATGCAGAAAATGATGAAAGAACATGGGAATACTGCCCTGAAGGCTGGCTTTTTCTTAACAGCACTAAAGGAATTGTTAATAACTGCACTCAGCCTGTTTTTATGTGTATACAAAACTGGAATTGCTCTGGCTGGAGCTCTTGTTTGAGCAATAGCCAAACCAGAACTTGCAGTGATTTGAATAATTGTGGAAATAATACTGGAAAGCCAAGCGAAAGCCAGTCATGTACTTTAGCCTCATACATTGAGCTTAACTGGACACGCGAAATATTCAGCAACGAAGAGTTTGATATTGAAGTTAAATTTTATAATCTTTTAAGCCAAAACTATGATGTTAAAGTTTGGATTCAATTTGAGGATAACAGTACAATTATATCTGAAACTTATGATACTGGCGATGATGATTGGAATTCTGGAACCTATTATGTTGCTGACTTTATTTCTGGACCAGGAAATAAAACAAAAGATATTCAACTCAGGCTTAAGGAAGATTACACTGACTCTGAAGGAGAAGCTAAGATTTTTGCTAAACTGAGATATAATGGAAATATTATCGATGAATTTGAGAAAAAAATTATAATTTCTTATAAAGAAATCCAAACTGTGCCTGATTCAACTCCAAACACAACATCCCTTAGCTTGACGCAAAGTTCAGCTAGTGATATTAATTCCTCTAATTCAGAAGAGGATATAATCGTACTTAGTTCTTCTAAAAATAAAACTGAAAATAACGGCACTAAAAGCATTAGGAGCATTAAAATTGCAAAACCTGCAAATAGCATAATTTATAAATCAAAGATGGAATATATTAAAGATTATGCACCTTATTTATTATGCGCAGTGTGTATATTTATCATAATACTGCTTATGATTGATAAAAAAGCAGAAGAAAAAAGAAGGAAAAAATGAGTGACAAAAAAATAGTATCAAGAGTTGTATTTGAGATGATAGGCAGGCCTAAAGAGCATCTCAAAAAAACTATGGAGGATTTTTTAAAAACTCTTGAAACAGAAAAGGGCGTCAGAGTAATAAGTAAAACAGTTCATGAGCCAAAAAAGCTGAAAAAAGAAGTTATGGAGAAAAATAAATATAATGGCGAGATGTTTTCAACTTTTGCTGAGCTAGAAATTGAGTCAGAGCATGTTATGAATTTATTCAATATATCTTTCAAATATCTTCCTTCGCATATGGAGGTTATATCTCCTGAAAGCTTTTTAGTAGATAATCTTGATTTGAATGCCGTAACTAATGAGATAATCAACAGGATACACCACTATGACTCGCTTGCAAAAGCAATGCTCATGCAGAACAAGATTCTTTCAAAGCGTGTTGAAGAGTTAATCGCAGAAAACAGAAATAAAGGCGCGCCTGCGATAACATTTAACAACAGCGATTTGATAAAAAAACCTAATAAAACTGGAAAAAATAAAAGATAGAATTTTTAGAGAGCTCTCAGATGTTTACAAATTTACAAAGCGATTGAAGGGCGGAGAAGTTTTACAATTTTATTTTCAGGGTGGGGGCGGAGGTGGCTCCGCATCGTATAAAGAGGGGGCACAAGCGTAAGATTTAAGAAAAGAAGTTCACTCTCAAACGATATGATTAGATTCGAAGATTATTTAGATTTTGAAGTTATAAGGAAAGCAGGAGCTAAAAGTCTAAGAGAGTACGCTTGTAACTTCTTGTTTGAAGCAATTGAAAAAAGAGGGATTACACTCCAAGAAGCATCAGAAGAAGTGTGCATCCCTTATGAAAAAATAATCCGATATCGTTCGAGGAGTATTCCTATTACCGGCAATGATTTAGCAACACTTAATCTATTGGTTTGTATTGGTCAAGAAAGATTTATACCCATAAGAAAACTAACAGAACAAGAAAAGTTTTTATTATGGCAAGAAAATAGGTCTCATGGAAGCAGAGCTTTAACTGCCAGCTGTCCAGAAGAAGATGAATCTGGAATCGAAGACTTTCTTAAAAAAAGAAATCTTTATGATACTGAAATTGAAGAAATGGGATTGCAGCGTACGTGGGCTGCTGTAAGATTACAGGATAAATTGAACGACCCTTCGTACGACGTTCTTGTGCCCCCTCAGTAATTTTGGCGGGAAAGAAAATAAAATTTTAAAATTGCGTCTAAGCTGCTTAGTTTCCCTAACCCTCCAATTACTCCACCAAAAAGCTTTAGATTTTTGAGTGCTGAGAAATTGAGAGCGGAGAGGTTTGCGAGTTATTCTACAATTTGTTTGAGCAAAAGTTTACAAATGTGCTGGGTGGCCGGGGGAGGATTTGGTGGGAAGGGGCACTTTCGATAGTTTTTTAAAGCAGTTAGGATTAGTTTCATTGAGGTGTTGGTAAAGAATCGCCTTAGAATTCTAGAAGATTAATATGGCAGAAATAAAACCTGAATATAAATTAAAAGCAAGACATTTTATCCCAATTGTAGGTATGTATAGTTATAGTCCTGAAAGCAAAAAAAATATGAGCGAAGGCGATTCTGAAGTATTTGTGAATAGGCTCGGATTTCTTGCATTATACAACGCTGTTATTGGATTGAGTACTATTGCGGCAATGTGGGCTTCTAGTGAATTAGAGAAATTAGTTCAGTAATTAGATTCTAAAGTGCCCCTTCCAGTTAATTATTAAATAACAAAATTCTAAGAGAATTTTGCATTCTAGGGGAAAAGCACATTTGTAAATTGAAACTAAGAGTACATATGCCAAATTATTCGATTTTTGGTATATTAAAGCCCGAAGGGTTCTTTTTTGGAGTTATATGGGCTGGGATTTGACATTAATATCAATATAGTGAACATTTTTTATGGCTTCTTTTTCTTGATTATTTAGTTTTTTATGATAAAATGCTTTCTTTAAGACATTGTTAAATGCTCTTTCGCAATTCTTTGAACAATAACCAGTTACTACATTTATCAATTTAAAACCGAATACTCTTGCTTTATATCTCTCTGAAAGAAACTATTTTTTGCAAAAGCCACATTTGCCTTTCTCTTTCTTTAATGTTAAAAACTTTAGAATTTTGTTTATCATCTAATTTAAACCAAGACTTATTTTTAGAGCCATATCAACTTGAGCCATTAAAAAATTGTCTAATTCGCCTATGTGTTTTATTAATCTCGACTTATCAATTGTCCTTAACTGATTAAGAAGGATTACCGAGTCCTTATCTAATTTTGAATCTTCTTTTGAGATAGAAATATTTGTTGGAAAGTCTTTTTCGTAAATTTTAGAAGTAATCGCGGCGATAATTGTAACTGGCGAGGTATTGTTCCCAATATCGTTTTGAATTATTAAAACAGGCCTTATTCCTCCTTGTTCCTTACCCCTGACTGGTTCTAAATTTGCAAGAAAAATATCTCCCCTTTTTATATTCATTTACCACTCCCAGTCTTTAAGATCTTCTATGGCTTCAAATTCCTTTGTTATTTTTAGATTCTCTTCTGCCATAGCCTTATATCCCTCTATAAGCAAGGCTTCTTGCTTTCTTTTTTGAAGCTCTACTGCTTTAATTAAAGATAAAATTACTTCTTCGTAAGTTTGCCTTTCTGACTGTTTTATTCTATCTAACTGATTCTTTACAACTTCTCGAATTTGAATAGTGGTTATCATAATCCTATAGATGAACTATAGTTTATAAATCTTTGTATAAACTTTCAAGTTGTAAGCAAGATATTTAAGGCTGAATTTTGGTTGATTTGCATTATGGATGAATTATATAAGTTCAGAAAAGAGGCAGAGTTTAGAAGATTTTCTCCGAGAACTATTGAAACCTATGAGGGATGTTTAAGAAAGTTTTTTGAAGCTGTGAGGAAAGATTATAGAGAAATTACTAAAAAAGATGTCCGCGAATTTCTTGAAGAGCTTCAGGCAAGGAAAGTTGCTGGCGGAACTATGCATGTTTATCTTAATGCGATAAAGTTCTTTTTTGAAGGAATTATGCATAGAAATTTCAGGATTGATATAAAATATTCAAGAAGGCCTAAAAAAATACCTGTTTTTCTTAATAAAGAAGAAGTTAAGAGAATGCTTGAAGAAGTCCATAATTTAAAGCACAGGCTTATTATTGAAGTTCTTTATGGCGGAGGGCTTCGTGTTTCTGAGCTTATTAATCTTAAAGTAAAAGATATTGAAATTAACAAAGGCTATGGATTTGTTCGAGAGGGCAAAGGCGGAAAAGACAGAATATTTGTTTTGTCTAAAGTGGTTCAAGACAAATTGAAAAACCTTATTGAAATTGAAAAGCTGGAAAAACAGAATTTTGTCTTTATTACAAATCGCAAGTGGAAGTATAGTGATGAAAGCGTGCGGGAAATTATAAAAAAAGCCGCAAAATTTGCTGGAATTAATAAGAAAATTGGATGTCATACACTTCGGCATTCTTTTGCCACACATCAAATCGAGAATGGATATAGTCTGAATGAAGTTCAAGCAATGCTTGGTCATAAAAGTCCTGAAACCAGCATGATTTATGTTCATATGGCTTCGCCAAACATGCTTAATATAAAAAGTCCGTTAGATTCTCTCTGATTAGTTCTTAAAATACTTTATCTTTCCTAATTCTTCAGCAGAAATATTTGCTACTGGTTTATTGTTCTGCTGTTGCCTTAATTCTTGTTCGACTAATTTTTGTTGTTGCTTTAGTTCTTTTTCAATTTCTTCTTGTTTTAGTTGCTCTTTGATGAGTTTTTTGAACTCTGGCATTTTTTCGGTTGCATAGGATAAACACCAGGGTTTCATATCTTTGTGAATCTTAATGAATTCCTTGATTTGGACAGGATTTTTCTTGGCGGCCTCTCTGAGCATCCAACCTGTTCCTTTTTGGACATAAATATCTTCATCGTTACAGAGTTTTTCTGCTAGTAGAATTGTTAGCTGGATTTTTCCTTTTTTTATGCTTTGATATTGGCTTACAATTGAAATTCTTCTTACCCAAGTATTTTTTGATTGTGAGAATTCTTTTATTTGAGAGTTTAGTTGGGCATTTTCTGCAAGGATTACTCCGAGCGTATGCGAGGAGGCTTCATCAACATGGTCCCAAGTTTTGAATTTGTTAAGTCGCTCAGGTTTTGTAAGAAAATTCCAGAATTCAAGACTAAACTGTTTTTTGTGATTTGTAAGAAGAAAAAGCGCGATGCACATTTCTTCGTGATTTCCTGAATTCCAAAGCTCATCAAATAAATTGAAAGTTTCATAAATCGTCAGATTTTTATGTTTTTTGGCTATTTTTCTAAGCTGAGGGACGGTTATTCCATAAAAGTTGTAAGGAGATTTCAGATAGTTTTTGCTTTGTTCTGCTTTTTTTGGATTCCTAAGTGAGTGAAGTTCACTCCTAATCTCTTCTAAGGTTGGCATGATAATAAATAGCATATATAGTTTAAAAATCTTATATCTCCTAATGTTAGGCTTCGTTCATTTACGGATAATCTCTTAATAACACCTAATCTCAATACGACGTGTTCAGCCTTCCTCGCTTTACTTACCCGAAACGACTTGCTCAAGTAGGGGTAAATTCAAGTTATTGTATTAATTATTATTCTTGTTCGAGTATTAATTAGCGCAAGCCAAACTAAAAATTTGAGTACATAAGATATAGCATCACCTGCTATATACTGTATATTGATAAACCTTATAAGAAGAAAACCACAAGTTATATAAGTATAGACTGCTATGAAATAGCAGGTTGTAGGTGATAGGCGGCGCTTGAAATGACAAAAACCAAGATGAAAAAATTCACCAAATTGAATTTCTACTTAATCTTTTCTGTGATTTTTGTGGCAATTTTTTGCCTGAGTATTCTTAGTGTTGTTAGTGCGGCTTCTGCGACTGTTTCTAAATTAGGAAATGCTTTTTCATCAACAACAGGAAGTTATGCAACCGCGAGCCATTGCACAGCAGGCTCGACCTGTGGCTGGATTTCAGGAAACCAAATTATTGTCGGCGCTTATTCTGGAGATCCAAATACTTGGGCAGGCTCTGCAACATGGAATTTTGATTTATCGAGCGTTAATTTAAATAATCTTCAAAGTGCCGTAATAACAATTTCATGGCCAGCAACAGCAGGAAAAGGGCTTCATAGTACAATAAATACCGGACAGGGAATTATAACAATAAATGGCAATGTATTAAGAACACTTACAACAAATGTTGCTCAACTGGGAGATTGGTTTGCGCATAATCCTTATGTTTATTCCCTGAGTTATGATGTTCCTGCTAGTTCTTTATTGTCTTCAACAAACATTAAACTCGAAACAACTTCTAGAACAGCATGGGATATTGCAGAAATTAAACTTGTTTTAACTGAAAGAACTCCTTCAGGATTTATTCAAAATGGAAAGTTTATTATTAATGGAGCAGAATTTATAGTAAAAGGAATGGACTATGCTCCTTGGATTCCCGGAACAGGACCTGATCCTACTCCTGGTTTGGGACAAGCTCCTTTTCCTAATGAATACGACGATGTTACTAACCGAATGAGCAATGTTGGCATAATAAGTGTTAGAGATTATAGCGGGGATGGAATAATACAAGCTTGGGAAGTTATTCAGTATGATTTAGAAAAAATGAAAGCAGTTGGAGTAAACACAGTAAGAACATATTCTTCTGGTGTCTGGCACGATAAAAACCTTAACGGAGTTGCGGATTCAGGAGAAAATTCTCAGGGTGATTTACCTGATTGGATTTATGATAGAGTGCTTGCTTATGCAAACGCAAATAATATGAAAGTTATAATTGGTTATTGGGTTCAAGAAGAAAATTTTGCATCTGGAATGGTTTGCGACTGGAGTGATTTAGAAGTCGCAAAACAAGCATTTGGAAGAATTGTAAATAAATATAAAAACAATAATGCTGTTCTTGCATGGGCAATAGGAAATGAAGTTAATGGGGCTTTTAATCATCAGTGGTTTAGCTGGGGTGTTGATATAAACAGCTACCTTAATGCGTTTAATTCTTATGTTAAAACTTTAGATGCTAATCATCCAATAATTTATTCAAAATACGTCGGAGAAAATACTAATTTTAATAATTTAAACGCAGATGTTATCGCAGTAAATTCCTATACTAATCCTGCTGAGAACCTAAATGGAGAATTCAGCATTCCTGCTCCGCAAGGAAAAGCATATATGTTGGGAGAGTTCGGGCATCTAACCAATCAAGCCGATAGCCACTGGAATCTTGCAGTGCAATATGCTGGCGGATGTTTCTTGGAGCATAATGATGTTTGGTGGAAAACAGGAACACAAGTTGGAATTGTAACAAAATACAGAGAAGTAAAAGCAGAAAGGTACAATAAAGTTTTATCACTTTACAACATTAATAATGCTAATATCTGGATGTGGTCTGATAAGTTCAAGCAGTCAAATGGCTGGACTAGATTTGGATGGCAATGGTTCCCAAGCGACTCTTGGTTCTCTTATTCAAATGGCTGGGCATGGAGCTATGTAAATCAAAACTTTATATGGGCACCGAATCTGGCTGCATTTTTTGGAGGAGCAAATGCATGGTATCCTGTTGCAGGCTCTTGGTGGTATATAACAACAGATGGCTGGGCATACAAAATTCCTGCGCCCTCATCAGGAAGCAAAAGTGCAACGCCGACAATGAATATAGGCTCTAAGCCCAGTGGGACTATTCCCGCAAGGAAATAAAAAATATGAAAAATAAATTACTAGTATTCAGTGTTTTAATATTCCTAATCCCATTAATGCTTATTTTTAGCGCCAGTTTATGCGCTGCTGCCTATAGTGTTACAACTGTCTTCGATAGTTCGTCAGGCAATACAGAATATAGAATGTACAGCGGAAGCCAGCATTTTATGACAGTCATACTCACAAGCCAAAATGCGATTTCGATAAGGCCGCGTCCTGGTGTGGATATTAACGGATGGGGAAGCTCATTGTATCTTCAGCCATTTCTTGCAGGGGCGACATTAAATTATACTAATATAAGAAGCATCACAGCAAGCGCAAGCGGAATAAGAGTGATAGCAGACGGAAGCGTCTCAAAAGGAGCAGACCAAACTTATGGTTCTTGGAGCTTAGATATCTCTTTTAATTACGACCCAGCATCAAAAGAAATAAATGGTGCTGGAGTTTACAGTATAAATCTTTTGGCAGGAATATCCTCCACAACAGGAGACTTAAGCATTTACAAGCTCGCAAGCAATTATCTTAACAATGTTCCTCTTCTTAGCGGAGGAACAGGCGACACAGGAGATATGCGCAATGCAACCGTATCAGGAAGCAACGGATATTCTGGATTTACATGGAATCCGGTTACGCAACCAACTTCTTTTCCTGCGATATATACTCAAAATCTTTCTATTGATGTTTCTGGAAATTATTATAATGTAGACGCTGTTAGCCAAGGTTATTCTCCAATCGCCGCAGCTTACAAGCCAAACATGAAAGTTGTATTAAATTCAAGAGAATCTGGAATAAGAATGATGTTCGGAGCAATTTACAATACTGCTCTTAGCCAAGATTTTTGGGAGGATAATATTGGAATAACACCATTAATACAGCAGCCGACAACAAAAACAAACTATATTTTTGATGTAACCTTTTATTCTAAGGCCCCTCCTGGAGACGGAGTTCCGGCAATGGATCAAATAGATTATTGGATATGGTCTAGTCATTTCAAGCCAGAAAATGGATGGACAGCATTCGGATGGCAATGGGTTCCAGGAGACTGGTGGTATTATTATAGTAACGGCTGGGTATGGAGAAACACAAACAGCGATTTTGCGTGGATAAATGGCTATCAAAATCTGCCTTTAGAAATAAATAAATGGTATTATGTTCAGAGCTCTTGGATGTATATCCGAAGCGATGGATGGGCGTATAAAATAAGGCCAATGGGAAATAAAGAAGCGGTATCGCAAACAACACTGAATTCTAAAGCTCTTGCGGCTCCGCTGAAGAGAACGTAAATTCAGCTAGAAAATGCATCTATAGGAAATCACTTTAATAACCAGAAGTTTATTCGTGATTTCCGATCTAACAAATAACTAGGACAATAGAAAATTAAAGTTATTTGCTATAAATAATATAAATGCTTAAATAAAACGGAAATCAATTAAAAATAGAATAAAATGATAAATCTTGGAGATGTAAGGCGCTTAAAAGATGCTCAAATTTCTAAAGGAGAAAGATGGCTTTATTCTGCTGATTTTAATGTTGTTCCTAGAGTGGATGAAGAAGCCGAAGATATAAAACGAATTTCAGAGGCTGGTGGAATTGTACTAATTTTGGCTCATCAGGGACGATTGAAAGATGGAAGCGCAAAAACCATTGAGCCAATGGTTCAATATCTCCGAGAAAAACTTGGTAGAGAAGTTTTATTTTCTAAGCTAAGTACTGAAATTTTGCTGCAGGAACCTAGAAAACTGATAGCAGGCGATGTTGTTCTTATGGAAAACGTAAGACTCAATAAAGGTGAAGAAAAATTTGACTCTGAACCGACTAAAAAATATGATCCCGAACTTGCTAAAAAATATTCTCGATTAGGCAGTAGGGTTGTTATTGGCGGATTCGGAAAAGCGCATAGAATTGAAGGTTCTAATGTTGGATTGCTTGACTTAATTCCTGGCTGGCTTGGAACAAATCATGAAGTGGAAATGATAAAAATAGCGCCTTGGGCCGGAAGCGATAATGAAACAAGAAAGATTATTCTTGGTCCTGGATTAGAAAGAAAACCTTATTCTATAGCAGTTCTTGGAGGAATTAAAAAAGAAAAAATACTTGACGGTCTAGCGGGATTTGTAGAAACCTATGACTATGTTATCCCTGGAGGAATTGTTCTTAATACCCTATTAAAGAATCAGATAGGAGATATGGGCAAATCAGTTATAGATGATGGTGGAAAAACATTCGAAACAGAAACTGCTGAGATTTTAAAAAAACATCATGATAAAATATATATTCCTGATAGGGTGAGAATTCTTATAAAAGATGAAAATGGTGTTGAAAAATGTATTCCAGCTGATATTAGTTCGCTTTCTTCTCGCCAAAATTTTAAGATAGTCGACTTTTATATTAATGGCAAAGCATCTTATTTTCTTGAGAGGACTGCTATTGAAGGTGGAAGAATAGTCCTCGCAGGAACTCCTGGAATGTTTAAACAAGGATACTCGATGGCAACAACAGTCGTATTGGATTATATGAACAGACCTGGAGTAAGGGCAATAGCTCTTGGAGGAGATACTGCAAAAGAAGTCCGAGATTCTGGAATACCTATAAGATTTGAAACATCTAGTGGTGGAGGCTCAGCGCTTTATTTTCTTGCAAGAGGAACAACTCCAGTTTATGATGCCCTCATAATAAATAAATCCAGATTTTCTGATGCAAAATGAAATACCCAAGAATAATCGGCAGAGGCCTGGCTGCGCAGAGCGGCGGACCAACAGCAGTAATAAACTCAAGTCTAGTAGGAGTAATAAAAGCTGCGCTGGCAGAAAGAGATATAATAACTGATTTATGGGGGTCTGTGAATTCGGTAGAAGGAATCCTAAGAAAGGACTGCATAGACTTGTATAGACAAAATCGAAGAACAATTGAAAGAGTGATGATTACTCCTGGCGCAGCACTCGGCAGTTCTAGGAAAAAAATAGGCAAGGATATAAAAGAAAGTGAGATTCTGGAAGTATTTAAGAAATACGATATCAGATATTTCTTTTTAATCGGAGGGAATGATTCTGCAGATAATGCCAAAGCAATAAGTGAACTTGCTAAAAACGAGAATTATGATATGAGGGTTTTTCATATTCCAAAAACAGTCGATGATGATTTGCTAAAAAATGATCATACTCCAGGTTACGGCAGCGCCGCGCTTTATGTTGCGCGTGTTTTTATGGGTGATAATTATGATAATCTTTCGCTACCTGGAGTAAAAATAAATGTAGTCATGGGCAGGAATGCTGGATTTTTAACAGCAGCTTCTGCGTTAGCAAGAAGAGAAGGAAGAAAAGATGATGCACCTCACTTGATTTATCTGCCAGAACGGCAGTTTGTAGAAAAGAAATTTTTAGAAGATTTGGCAGGAGTTCTTAAAGAGAATAAACGGGCAGTAATAGCAGTAGCAGAAGGAATAGAAAATGAAAATGGCAGATTAATTGGATGGAATGGCAAAACTTTTGACAGCCATGGTAATCCTGAATTAGATGCTCTTTACCTAGCAAGAAGGCTGACCAAATTAGTTAAAAAATCTGGGATTTCAACAAGAGTAAGGGCTGATGTTTTAGGTTATCCTCAAAGATGTTTTGCAGGATGTGTATCGGAGCAGGACAGAAAAGAAGCAAAAATCGTCGGAATAAAAGCTGTAGAGGCTGCTATTAGCGGAGATTATGAAAGCGGAAGCATTGCGCTTAAAAGAATGCAAGACAGCGAAGGAAGATATAGTTTCTATACTCGGGTTGTGCCATTAAAGTCTGTTGCAAAAAATACTAAAAAAATGCCATCTAAATTTATTAATTCTAAAACTAATGATGTTACGCCAGCATTCATCAGGTATGCAAAGCCACTTGTTGGAAAACTGCCAAAATTTGGAAGTTTAAAATACATTAATCCGATTAGAGGATAAATAAGATATTAAAACTCCATTTCTATTCTTAACTCCAGAAGAGCGTTGATGTATCTTTCAATCATCCTAAGATGATGAAAGATTTCTTTTTCTTCTTCACCGGATTTTTTATACATGTCGGAGACTCCGAAGTAAAGCTGCTTGTCTAGGTCTGAAATTTTGTAAATTTTTGCTTTATCAAATTTGTAGAATAAATCATAATAAGCATCGAACTGCTCTTTTACAAGCCTTGCCATATTTTCCATGCTCTTGAATTTTCCTGATGGAAAATCTCTGAGAAGATGAAAAGCAATATTCTTGTATTCATCGCCTGCTAGTTCAAGGAGATATAAAGTAGAAAATAAAAGCGCTGTTTTTCTTGGCTCTTTATTTCCAACTCGATTAAGGATTCTTGCGCAATAATCTACAAATTTATCGAGATTAATATCTACATCGTGCATGTGAGACATTAATTTTTGATTGCTGTTTGCTACTGCTTCAAGTGTTTCTTCAGCCATCTGCTGCAGAATCAGGAATATTCTTCTAAGAGAGTTATCGAATTCTTTTGAGGTTAATTCTCCCATTTCTCTTATAAGAATAAAATCCTTTCCATATTCTACGATTTCATAACCGATAAAACGACTGGCAAATCCCTGAAGTACTTCTGCTATTGGTTTTTGCTCTCTTTTAGTTTTGTATCTTAAATCAAGCTTGTGTTTTGTGAAAAACTTATATGGGCTTTCCATAGCAATATCGCCATGAAACTTTACGAGAACTTCATCATAACCTTCACGATAAACAGCCATAAAATATTTCCATATTGTCGGAACATCCATGCCTGTTATGTCAAATTCTGCTCTTTTGTGCTTACCATTTTTTTCTGTAGAAATAAATAATCCATTATCCCGCTCGTCTATGTCAATTTCCCTGCCTGATTCTAAGTTGAATCTTTTTGTCCATTCAGCTGGCAACGTTATTGTCAGTGTGTTGTGGCCTTGCTTAATGATTTTTCTTTTCATTTTAATTGTTCGATATTTCGCGAACTCCTGACCTATGACTTAACACCTATTATAACATATAATCTTATATTTCACTATATTTAAATGTTTTTACACTATACTCACTAGTGAAAATAAGGGTGAATATAGTTTTATATATTCACCAGGGATATCTGTATATATAGTCAAGGACGCCCATAATTCCCCTGTTCTGCGCCTTGACTATCAAGGGAAAGACCCCCATTGGGGGAAATTATTTATGTCTTTCACTATAGTTTGTTGAGTAATATTATTCATAGGAAGATTAAAGTAAATCACTTTAATAATCGAACATATTAACAGGTGATTTCCTATCTAGTAAATAACAAAAACTTACGGAAATTAATGTTATTTACTATAAATGAATATTGCCTTCAATGCGGAAGACTTGGCTTAACTTACAATGTTCGCATTTATGGAAAAGGCGACGAAACCGAAGCAAAAATACAATATCTACATTGCACAAATGATTGCAGGCATAGTGAACAAAGAGATTTGACGCAGATAATTATTTCGAGACAGCAAGCAAGGTATGCTTCAACAGCATAAAAACTATAAGTTAATATTTTACTTTTGATTTATTCTTCAAAGTAAAAAAACCTGCGATTAAACCAACAAAAAGAAAAATAATTCCAATCGTGCTTGAACTTGAGTTAGTCATGTTTCCTATTGCGTTGCCCGTAATATTAGGAGATAAAAAAAATATGGCTCCGAGAAGCCCAAGAGTTGCAATAACGGCTTGATATCTTTTATAAGCTCTAAATGCTTTCTGAGCCTCCTTCCTTATATATCCAACGAATTCTTGGGCTGCATCTTCTACTCTATTTGAGGATGGCTTAAAAACAGTAACTCTGCCCCCAACATCCTGTGCTGTTGGAGATGCTCTTGTTTGTTCATTAGTCCCATATCTTCTAGCTTCTGCAGGGGGTTGATAGTGTCCTCCTTTAGTCCTAAGAGGATAGCCGCCTCCTCTTTTCAAATCAGCTTCATAATCTTTTTTATTTGGGCGGACGATATTACCCTCTCTGTCAATAAAAGACATATCGCCAAAAACTCGACCATGTAATGGCGAACTGGCTAGAGCTTTTCTTTGTTGTTGAATATATTCTCTACGTTCTTTAGGAGTCGTCTTTTTTGCCATCGATTATTAAGAATAAGCTAGTTTAAAAACCCTTTCGCAGGGGAAAATTCTGGAAATCCGTCAATATCTAAAAAAAGCATGCGCATAGAAAGCTTTTTAAATGCACTTTTGATTGATTTTATAACAGCCTAGTTGTAAGTATGCAAAATGCTTTGCATATATAAACTTACATGATAAAACTTGGTTAAATAAATCGCTTGAACAAAAATGCCTGATACTTTCCATATTCTACAGCCTAAACACACAATTTTAAAACCCAAGGAAGCAGAAAAACTTCTTGAAGAGTTCAATATTTCTTTAATACAATTGCCTAAAATAAAAATAACTGACGCTGCGATTCCTGAAGGCGCTAATGTCGGAGACGTAATCAAAATAGAAAGGAAAGATGAAGACGGAACTCATGTATATTTCAGGGCAGCAATATTATAGATTGTTTATAGATTATAATCGCCGATATAAAATTCATAATAAACAGAACAAAAGATAAATGTTAAAAACCAAACATCCCTTCGGGTTAGGGGAGAAAGGTTTTTAACAATCAGGAAAACAAGGTTTTCCTGATTGTTTATTTTTTAAATAAAAACAAACAAAAAAATAAATATGAAATTAGAAACAAGTGAAAAATATTTGCTAGTAAAAAAATATCTTGAACAGCACTCGCTGGTAGAATCTAATATAACCTCTTTCAATAATTTCATCGAAAAAAGAATGCCTGAAATTGTCGAGGAAATTTCTGAAGGACTTCCAAAAGAAGAGGATATTGAGGTTAAGCTTGGAAAAATGCGCGTTGGAAAACCGTTAATACACGAAGCTGACGGCTCGCCTAATCACATAACTCCTGCTGAGGCTCGCCTTAGAAACCTGACTTATTCTGCTCCAGTATTCATTGAAGTAACAATAAAGCAAAAAAGCCAGATTGAAAGCCAGGAAGTTGAAGTAGGATATATTCCTGTTATTGTAAAAAGCAATGCCTGCAATATTGCCGGAAAAACAAAAGAAGAGCTTGAAAAATTATTCATTGACCCTCTTGATACTGGCGGATATTTTATTATTAACGGAAATGAAAGAGTAATGGTTATGACAGAAGACTTAGCAGAGAATCAGCCATTCATAGAAAGATCAAAAGGAAAGCTAATGCTTAGATTATTCTCCAGAAGAGGAAGCTACAGAATTCCTATTGCAATAACTGATACTAATGAAGGGATTATTGAAATTTCTTTTTCAAGATTCAAGAATATTTCGGCCATTGTAATGCTGAAGGCGCTTGGACTTACAAAAGAAGCAGATATTGCATCATACATCGGAAAAGAAAACGACAGCTTGATTGTAAATCTTTATGAGTATGCAAGTTTGCAGACTCCGGAAGATGCCATGATGCAGATTGCGGAAAAAACTTCTCTGCAAGGAACTAAAAAGGAAATTCTTGACCGTGTTAAGCAAAGAATCGATTCTTATCTTCTTCCGCATATTGGACTTACTAAAAATGAAAGAGAGGAAAAAGCAGTAACGTTATGCAAATTGATAAAGCAGTTTTATATTGCAAAAGAAAATCCTGATCACTTAACAGATAAAGACCATTACGCAAACAAAAGAGTTAGATTATCCGGAGACTTACTCGTAGATTTATTCAGAGTTAACTTAAATATACTTGTTAGAGATATTCAGCATTCACTTCAAAAAATCCAGAAAAGAAAAAAATTCTATTCGCTAAAAACTATTGCTAAATCCACACTTTTTACGCACAGAATTGAAAGCGCAATTGCTACAGGAAACTGGATTGGGGAAAGAACAGGAGTAACGCAGAACATGGATAAAACTAATTATCTTGCTATTTTATCACAGCTTCAAAGAGTTGCTTCTACACTTCCAGGAGAACAGGAAAATTTCTTAGCTAGAACATTGCATCCTACTCACTACGGAAGATTCTGCCCTATTGAAACTCCTGAAGGAACAGAAATCGGACTTAGAAAAAATTTGGCTATACTTGCAAAAGTTTCAACGCGCGTTGAACTGGATGAAAAGAAATTCATAGACATGCTTATCCAGATAGGTCTAAAAAGAGCAACAGGCAGCAAGGGTACAGATATTTTCTTTAATGGAAGATTCTTGGGAAATGTTGAAAACCAGGAAGTTTTTGTGAAAGAACTCAGGAAAAAAAGAAGGGTTGGAGAGCTGCCGGTTCAATTAAGCATTAGATATGATAAGCAGTTAGACACTGTATTAATCTCAATAGAAATTGGAAGAGTGCTTAGACCGCTGATAATTGTAGAAAATAGTGAATCTACGCTTAAAGATGATTTAATTGAAGAAGTAAAAAACAACAAGCTTGGATGGAACGACCTTGTTAATCAGGGAGTGATAGAATATATCGACGCTGCTGAAGAGGAGAATTGCCTAGTTGCTCTGACAAAAGACAGAATAACCGATGAAACAACTCACCTTGAAGTTGATATTACGGACTTGTTTGGAACAGTAACTTCGCTTGTTCCTTTCCCTAATTATGACCAGTCAGCAAGACTTATGAGGGGAAGCAAAACTCAGAAACAATCGCTTGGACTCTATGCTGCAAACTTTTTGTGCAGGGTAGATACCGACGTATCGTTATTGCACTATCCTCAAAAACCAATCGTCAGGACTTTTGTTTATGATACTTTGAATGTTTATCCTTCTGGACAAAATGTTGTTGTTGCGATAATGACTCATGAAGGATACAATATGGAAGATGCGCTGATATTAAACCGCGCTTCTGTTGAAAGAGGATTAGCAAGAAGCACTTATTTCCGACCTTACACGAGTGTCGAATTGAAATATGCGGGAGGATTAAGAGACCAGGTTGAGATTCCTGAAAAAGGAACAGCTGGCTACAGAACAGAAGAGAGCTATAGATATCTTGAATCAGATGGAATTGTTTTTCCTGAAGCAAAAATGGAATCAGGAGAGGTTGTTATTGGAAAAACTTCGCCCCCAAAATTCCTTTCAGAGTCTAGAGAAATTTCAGTTAAGGCAAGAAAAGAAGCTTCGAGTGTAATAAGGCAGGAAGAAAGAGGAGTTGTTGATGCAGTGTTCTTGACAGAAAATCGAGATGGAAACAAAATTGTTCAGGTTAGAAGCAGGGACCAGAGAATACCTGAGCTTGGAGATAAATTTGCAACAGCTCACGGACAAAAGGGAGTTATTGGAATGCTTGTTCCTGAAAATGATATGCCGTTCACTTCTCGCGGAGTTAAGCCAGATATTATATTCAATCCTCATGGTATTCCCGGGCGTATGACTGTAGGTTATTTGATGGAATTATTGTGCGGAAAAATCGGGTCGCTCGCGGGAAAAATTATGGATGGAACAGGATTCCAAAATACAAAAATAGATGAAATGGAAGAGCAGCTGAAAAGCCTTGGATTCAGGTTTGATGGAAAAGAAACAATCTACAATGGAATAACTGGAAAGATGATGGAAGTCAAAATTTACATTGGGACAATGTATTACCAAAAATTAAAATACATGGTTTCAAACAAGATGCATGCCAGAGCTTCTGGAAAAGTCACATTATTAACTCGACAGCCTATTGAAGGAAGAGCAAAAGGCGGAGCATTAAGGCTTGGAGAAATGGAGCAGGAAGCGCTTGTTGCTCACGGAGCTTCGTTATTGTTAAAGGAAAGATATGATTCTGACAAAGTTGTTATTCATATATGCACAAAGTGCGGTTATATTGCTGTTGAAGATAATATTCACAAAAAAATATATTGCCCGCTTTGTGGAAGCAACGAAGCAGAGCCTGTTGAAATGTCCTATGCTTTCAAGCTGTTGGTTGATGAGATACAAGGATTGCATTTAGCAACTAAATTTGACATGAAAAATAAATACGAGCAATAATTGATGATAAAATGATATTTATACATGATAACGAAGGAAAATTAGTAATGCATATTGACCCTGTTAATGGAACATGCATTGGAAGAGCTTTTGAGCCAATGCATATGAAAGATAATGCGAGAAGTTCTGAATATAAATTTGATGATAATACTGCAGGAGAGCCTGAGAATCTGCTGCATATCACTGATAAGAATCAACCTTGGAACGGCTATAATTTTATGCTAGCAGAAATGGGAGAGATGTAATAAAATGAAACACATAAAGAAACAAGTCTGCGGATTATACTTTAGTTTGCTGAATCCTGAACAGATAAAAAGCATAGCATCCGCAAGAATTGTTACACCTGAATTATATGATATTGACGGCTATCCTGTTGATGGTGGATTAATGGACCTTAGATTAGGGGCAATTGATCCTGGAGTCAGATGCAGAACTTGCGGAGGAAGATTGAAAGAATGCCTTGGACATCCTGGAATGATTGAATTATCTAGGCCAGTAATACATGTAAAATATATTCCAGTAATTGAAATGTGCTTGAAGGCTTTCTGCCAATCCTGCGGAAAATTCATGCTTTCTGAAGAAAAAATGAAAGATTATTCTGCAAAAGAGAGAATAAAAAAAGCGAAAGATGCGAAAAAATGCCCATACTGTAATGCAACTCAGGATAAAATAAAGCTCGAAAAACCAATGACTTTCAAAAAAGGCAAAAAAAGAATATTTCCTGATGAATTACGGGAAATTCTTACTTCTATTCCTAATGAAGACTTAAAGCATGTTGGAATTAACCCAGATGTTTTTAGGCCAGAATGGGGAATATTGACGGTTTTGCTTGTTCCGCCTGTAACTGTTCGGCCTTCAATCACACTTGAAAGTGGAGAAAGATCAGAAGACGATTTAACTCATAAACTCGGCGATATAATAAGAGCAGACCAGAGATTAAGAGAAAATCTTAACGCAGGAGCGCCCGAAGTTATCATCGATGATTTATGGGATTTACTTCAGTATCATATAACAACCTTCTATGACAATAATATTTCAGGAATTCCTCCTGCTAGGCATAGAAGCGGGCATCCTCTTAAGACAATAACAGAAAGAATAAAAGGTAAAGAAGGCAGAATCAGGCATAATCTTGCGGGTAAGAGAGTTAATTTTTCTTCACGTACAGTTATTTCTCCTGACCCTAACATGAAAATAAATGAAATTGGAGTTCCAAAAGAAATTGCCACGACTCTTACTGTAAATGAAAGTGTAACGACACTTAATCTTGAGTATTTGAAAAAATTAGTCAGAAATGAAGGATACCCTGGCGCAAATTATGTCATAAGACCTGACGGAAAAAGAAAAAAAATAACCACTGATTTGAAAGAAGAGATTATAGAAGAATTAGCTCCCGGCTATATCGTTGAAAGGCATTTAAGAGACGGAGATATTGTTTTATTCAACAGACACCCTTCACTTCACAAAGCAAGCCTGATGTCTCATAGGGTAAAGATTATGCCATACAAAACATTCAGAGTTCATCCTGCTGTTGCATTCCCCTACAATGCAGATTTTGATGGTGATGAAATGAATATCCATGTTCCGCAAACAGAAGAAGCTAGAGCAGAAGCGGAAATATTACTGGATGCTGCACAAAACCTTATTTCTCCTAAGAATAACACTAATCTAATTGGATGCATCGCTGATGCAACAACCGGAAATTATTTGCTTAATCTTAATCAGTTGAGCGCTGCAGATGCTTCACAGCTTCTTTATGAATCTGGAATTGAAGCAAGCATCGGTAAAAAGAATATTGAAGGCAGGGAAATATTTTCGAAAACTCTTCCTGATATAAATTATACACTTAAGTCAAAATCAGGAGAAGAATCATTTGTTATCAAGAAAGGACAACTAGTTTCTGGAATATTGAACGACAAGATATTCGGAGTAGAGAACGGTGTTTTGATAGGAGAGCTGGATGCAAAAATAGGAAGAGAAAACACGCTTGAGACAATAAGAAAAGTCTTTGCTTTGGGAACTAAATATCTTTCAAAGCATGGATTTACAATTTCTATAAATGACCTTAAGGTCAACAAGAAAGTATCAGACTCTACTGAAAAAATCATAAAAGACGCTGAAGAAAAAACAGAAGAGCTGATAAAGTCCTACTATAACGGAACGCTTGAAGTTATTCCTGGAAAAACAAAAGAAGAATCAAGAGAAATAAAAATCATACAGATACTTAATGATGTAAGAACAAAAGTCGGCCAAATAGTTAAGCAGGAATTTCCAAAAGAAAATCCAATTAACTCTATGATTATATCAGGAAGCGGCGGAAATATCCTTAATATAACTCAGATGGCGTGCTGCGTAGGCCAGCAGTCTTTATGGGGCGGAAGAATTGGGCATGGATACACTAATAGAACTCTTTCTTTCTTTAAAGAAAATGACTTATCGCCTATGGCAAAAGGATTCATTCAGTCGCCATTCATGAAGGGATTAAAGCCATGGGAATTCTTTTTTGGAGCAGTAACAGGAAGAGACTCGATGATGGATACTGCGCTGAGAACTCCTAAATCAGGTTATTTATATAGAAGACTTGCAAATTCCCTGCAGGATATGAAAGTTGCTTACGACGGCACGGTTAGAGATGGAAGCGAAAATGTGGTTCAATTCAAATACGGCGATGACGGACTTGATGTTTCGTGTCTGCATAAGAATAAACAAGTTGCTCCTGGTGAGGCGATAGGAATTTTAACTGCACAGTCTATCGGAGAGCCTTCAACACAGATGGTTCTTAATGTATTCCACTCTGCTGGAGTTGCAGAGATGCAGGTTACACAGGGTCTGCCTAGGTTAATTGAAATTATTGATGCAAGAAAAATGCCTTCAACTCCTACAATGGAAATTTGCCTTGATAAAGAGCATAATGATGAGAAACATGCAAGAGTTTTGGCAGAAAAAATAAAAGAAACAAAACTGGGGGAAATTATTGACAAGATAAAAATAGATTTTGGTAACAAGAAAATAGAAGCTTTAATCAGCACAGAATCACTTAAGATGATTCATATTGGAATATCTGAACTGTCAGAAAGGTTGAAAGAAGAAGACTATCCTAACAAGGTTAAAGACAACAGCATTGTCTTTTCTGAACCTAAATTAACATTCAGGCAGCTTTACAAACTTAAGGAAAAACTAAAAAGCGTGCGGGTTTCTGGAGTAGATGGAATAAGCCAGATTCTTGTTGTAAAAAGAGAGAATCATTTTGTTATCCTGACAGCAGGAAGCAATCTTGAGGAAATACTTTCTTTCAGAGGTGTTGATAAAAGCAGAACAACTACTAACGATTTACATGAAATTTCAAAAGTTCTTGGAATAGAAGCAGCCAGAGCAGCAATAGTCTATGAAATAAGAAAAACTATTGAAGCCCAGGGACTGGATATAAACATAAGGCACTTAAAATTAATCGCAGATGCTATGTGCTTTGTCGGAGAGGTTCATGGAAGCACAAGAATGGGAATGATTTCGCAGAAATCTTCTGTACTTGCAAGAGCTTCTTTTGAAACTCCAATCAAGCATTTTGTTAATGCAACATTAAAAGCTACAAAAGACGAATTAGCGTCGGTTATTGAAAATATTATTCTTAATCAGCCAATACCTGTTGGAACAGGATTGCCTGGCTTGCTTGTAAAAGTTACGGGCCGTTTGACGCCTGAAGAAAAAGGAAAAGAGAAGAAGGGAAAGAAGGAGAAGTAATTTAGATTTTTAAATAATAATTTATAACATGAAAAATAATTTGGTTCGTAATATGTTAATGGCTCCAAGCAGATGTTTGGATGAAATTAGTGAGTTATTCTTAGGTGGAGCAATAAAGTGTTTGGCTCATCCAATTACAGCCTATAGAGAAATCAAAAAATTAAGGGGAACAGCATAAGATGAAAACATTCGACATGCAGTTTATCAGGTATATGAACCTCTTTTCTAAAGTGACTCATGTGAATCCCAAACATTGCTTTTCCTATAATAACGGATTGGTTTTTATTGTTCCTAAGAATACAGTGCAGGGATTGCTGGGGGGCAATAATGAAAATCTCAGGCAACTGAGCGATATATTCGGAAAAAGGATAAGAATTGTAGCGCAGCCTTCAGGAGAAGCAGATATGCAGAAGTTTATTGCTGTAATTGTCGCGCCGATTCAGTTTGATAAAGCAGAAATCATAAAGACAGAAGCAGGAGACAGAGAGATAATTATAACTACTTCTAACAGGGAAAGCAAGGCAATGCTTATTGGACGTGGAAGAGCTAGAGAAACAGAGCTTAAGGATATTTTAGAGCAGTATTTTGGCGTGAAGATTTTGAGGATAAATTAGGATTTTAGATAATTTTATTAACCTGGTTTAATTTAAAATAATATGGATTTGGAAAGTTTCAAACAAAAATTAAAGGTTTACAAAAAAGAAGATATAATTTTTACTTCTCATGCAGAAATTCAGGCGCTGGCTAGGCAAATTGATTTAGAGGAAGTTAAAGATAACATAGTAAATCCTGAAAAGCTAGTTTATGCAGAAGAAGAAATAAAAAATTCCAGTTCAGAAAAATACGAATGCTATTTCGCCTACGAAGAATATCACTGCCATAAGTATATTTTAACATTAAATCGAAAGGTTATTATAGTGACGATAATTAATATAAATAGAAATTGGCAAAAGATAATAGAAGGTAAAAAATAATATGGAAAATTTTAAATTTAGCTATGATGGAGAAAATGATGATTTGTTTATTTACTTAGAAGGTCAAAAGTCTGAAGGCGCTGTTGAAATGGGTAATTTTGTATTTGATTTTGATAAAAGCGAAAATTTAGTAGCCATACAGATTTCTGAAGCCTCTAAAGTGTTATCTAAACTTCTATCAAAAATTATTGAATTAGTAAAAATAAAGAATATAAGAGTAGAAGTAGTCAATTTCAGAAATATGACTGCAGTAAGGATGTTTGTCGAAACTGATAAGGATAAATTTATGGCGCCCATAATTGTTCCTAGAATAAAACAAACCAGTCCTGCTTTAGGTTATTGATAATGTACTAAAATCGGGTTGAGGTTTCAAGTAAGTAAGACAAAGAGGTGAAAGAAGCTGAGATATTTTTTAGATTGGGAATTAATAACTAAAAATTTTCACACAATTTTAAATTTATAATAACTGTGAAAATTTTATTTTAATAATCAAATGGGAAATCGGTGGGATTTTGGTTTATAATGAAGGAAGTGGTTTTAAAGATTAATTTCAAAACCCTAAATTTATTTAAACTTACTAAACTATTATTCTATATGAGCTATAAAAATGGGTCGGGGAAAAGAATTGAAAGCCGTCACTATGACGAACTAGATAGATTCAATAGGATGCTTCATAATCCTCGTTCAAGACTAGGAAAAATTGTATCTGCTCAAAGCATAAGAGAAAGTTCCTATAATATAGGGGGAGCAATTATTGCCGCAATAGTTAATACTGGCAACGGAGTTTATATTGGAAATGACTCTCTTGTTAAAAAAATGCTGGTGTCTTAATAATGGAACACGCTCCTATTGGCAGTTATGACAAATTTCAAGTATCTCATATGGTTGAAGAGTTAGGTATTCCACTTTCTGTTCTTGAAAAAGAAGTTCGGCTGGGTGTTCGGAGAAATATTGTGAATGGCGCACTACTTACTGATGTAAATCTTCAGGGTAGGATAGTTAGTTTTGAAACTCTTTCTCTTGACCTTCAAAAAATGTTTAACTTTCAAATAGAATATGAACAATACAAACTTCCAGTGCTAACTCCAGAACAAAAAAGAAGATTACATGATGATATTTACAGCAATAGACCTTTTGAGCCCCCCGGAATAAGACGGGAAGTATTACCTGCAGGCAGAGATTTTGATAACGAGATTGATATTAATTCGCTGTAATTTTTAGTTAGAATTCTCATTTCTATTATTAATAATGTAATAAGATTGGGTTGAAGTTTATAGTGAGTTTTGCTTGGAAAGGTTAGCAAATCTAAGGGGGGTTGAACAGGTCTTGTGGAGAGAAGCCAAGTCTTTTCGGGATAATAGATTATTAACTGCAATTTTTCAAACAATCTTAAAGTTATTATAACTTTGAAAAATTGATATTATTAATTGATAGGGCTATCTGTTGAAATTTGATTTGCGTAGGTTAGAAGTTGAGGGTTGCAAGTTTTTTGGCTGCTCTGCTAATTAAGTCTAAACTTCATTTCAAGTGCTTGAAGCGTCATTAATAATGATTTAAATTTGGCAAAGCGTCTCTTAAAGAAAGGCGAGCCGAAGGCGAGCGAGTTCAGTTAGATATAGACAACTGCATTGCTTATGTGTCTTGTTTTTTGCAGTTCTCTATCTGGAAAACTGCGACTATATGTGCTATAACCCACGCAGTTATCCATAAAACAAATCGTTTCAGAAGGTATAGCATTATTCTTTTTCATAATATAAATGGTTAAAAAGACATATGGATAAAAAGCATTATGAAAGAAGTTTTTTATAGGGTGCGGGGAAGATATGGAGATTCAGAACCTCGCCTCGTTTATGACGGTTGTTTGATATCTATTTCTGATATTAAAAGATTAACAGAATTAACATTGGCAAGTTTAGATCCTGAATTTGCAGCTAAGATTAAAACCGGGGCTAAATATGCCCAGGAATTGCTTTCACTTATTCCCGATAATACAGATATAAGTTTTTATGACAACCGAATCAAAGCTTTGATTAGAAAAACTTCTGAACCCCATATGAATCTCTCTCAATTATTAGAATTATTTCAGCCAGTTCATTCTGTATTAAAAAATCACCGTTTATAATTTTGGTAGCTTTGTTCAACTCACAAACCGGCTCGCACTTACATTTTAGAAAAAATCCAGTCGTCATCTTTATAAATGCCTTTTACCTAAAATAGATATGAAAAAAGCTATTGAGAATGTTGAAAAGTGTGGGAAATTTAAATGCGACAAACTCGTCATTGTTAATATTATCGCCGCTATTATACTTATTGCTGTTTTCTTTTATTTTATGTCCGGAAAGCAAACAGTAGAAAAAGCTCCTGTAACCAGTACTGACTGTGACGATATTGTTAATCCTTATATGAAAGATGCGTGCTATTTTAATTTGGCGATGAGAAGCGAGGTTCATACTGACTGCATAAAAATAGCTGACATCGACCAGAAAGACTTGTGCTATATGAAAATTGCACTAGCAAAAAATGATAAGACTATCTGTGAGCTTGTCGCTGACAAATATTATACTAGACCAAAGTGCAATGCTGAAATAGACAATCTAAAGACAGGGCAGATGAAATAGGATTTTAGTTTCTTAATTCCTAAATAGGACTTAAATTATTAGTAATGCACTAAATTGGAGTTGAAGTGTTTACTCGAGTCTGCATTTATTATAATTATTTACTACTTCAATGCAAACTCTCGGTAAGCAGGGCGAAGAAGGTTAGCAAGTCGGGCTGAGTCTTAACTGCTAATGATGTCTAAACTTCATCTTCGGAGTTTGAGGATTATTAATACTGTTCCAATAATATGAAGCACTCTCTAAAAAACCATTCAAGAAACCCTCAATAAATCCTCGATTTCTTGATACTTCTGCTTAAAAAGCCACTAAAAAGCATAAGCATAAGTTTTTTAAACCATCTTTTTCATACAATAATACTACAACATGGGTTTATTAAGTGCAACAAAGATGAAGAATAATCGAAGGAAATTTAGATGGAATAATAAGAGATATAAAAAACAAAAGCTACATTTATTCGCTAAATCAGATCCTCTTGGGGGTAAGAGCCAGGCAAAAGGATTAGTTGTTTCTAAAGTTCAAAAAGAAGCTAGACAGCCAAACTCAGCTATGAGAAAGTGCTGCAGAGTCCAGCTTATCAAAAATAACAAGATGGTTACTGCATTTATTCCAGGCAATTTAGCTCAAAAATTTGTTGATGAGCACGACGAAGTTCTTATTGAAAGAATTGGTGGAAGAATGAATCGTTCTAAGGGCGATATTCCTGGAGTTAGATTTGCTGTTATAAAAGTAAATGACCAGCCTCTTGCATTGCTTTGGAAAGGCAAGATAGAGAAGGGAAGAAGATAAAGATGAGTTTAGAATATCCTATTAGAGATGCTGATGAAAGCTATAGAAGTTTAGAAATGCCAATAAGAGAAGAAACTAGGAAAGAAGTATCAGATGAAACTATTTATGAATTAATTTCAAACCATTTGCAATTTTTAAATAAATCGCTTCAAGCAACTCATCGAAGGGTTCAGGAAAGCCTTAGCAGAATGGAAGCTTTGGAGTTAACAGCTTAAAATGAAAGAACTTACTAAACTAGTTAGTGGAGATAAATTAAAAATTAATTTAAATGATAGAATGGTTGGAGAGTTTAAGGTTTTAGATGTTCTTCCAAGTACGATTGTTGCAATCAATGGAGCAAAAGATGTACTCTACTTTAGCAAAGAATGTGTAACTACTAGAGGAGATGTGACTTATGTGGGTCCTTTTTCTGATAAACAGAAAACTGACAAATTTGGTCAGTTAAATCCTTTTTTATTAAATAGATTTGATTCGTATCAATTAGTGAGGGCATCTTAACATGAAACTTTTCAACCTATACGACTGTGACAGTATTGTTGTAAATGATCCTGGACTGAAAAGAGTTATTAACCTTACTCCAAAAATCATGCTGAAAAGCCATGGAAGAACAAAAGGCAAATTTGCAAAAACAAAAGTTAATCTTGTTGAAAGACTTGCAAATTTGATTGGAGTTCCTGGACACAGAGGAAAAAAGCATAAAATAATGACAAGCCAGGCAAGCGGAAAATATCATAAAAATATGAAAGTTGTTCTTGCAGCTTTCAAAATAATTGAAGATAAGACAAAAGAAAATCCTGTTGCTGTTTTTGTAAGGGCTGTTGAAAAATCTTCGCCTCGCGAGGAAGTCACAACAATTGAATATGGGGGCGCTAAGTATCCACAAGCTGTTGATTGTTCGCCTTCGAGAAGAGTATCACTTACACTTAGATTAATTGTTCATGGAGCTTACGATAAAGCATTCGGCAAAAAAACTAAAATCAAAGATGCTCTTGCAAATGAAATAATTCTTGCCTCGCAAGAATCTGGAGACAGCGCTGCTGTTCAGAAGAAAACAGAAATGGAAAAGCAGGCTAATTCTGCGAGATAATTCTATATCTTCTAGTATAACCTTATTTTTAAATTAAGTTTATCTATACAAGTAATGGATGATAAAGTGACAAACAGTAGAGATGCATTAAGAATGTTTGATGAACTAGCCAAGCTTCAGAGTAAGAAAAGTCGAGAAGAAAGAAAATCTTTAGTTCTAGGGGCATATTCTCAACCGGAATTAAAAGCAAAATTTGATTTATATGATGAAAAGCAAGGCAAGCCTGACTGGAGCGGGATTGTAGGAGAACAAGCCTGTTCAGTTTGCAATGAGGGATATTTAGGAAGAGGCAGAGGATATAATCTTGCAATATGCGATGACTGCCTTGAAGTTCATGTATCTATAAGAGATGAAGAGATAGTAAGGCAAGAAAAAGAGCTTGAAATTCCCCTAAGGGTTTATTGCGGTCTGAGAAGAGAATAAGAAGGCTTTAAAACACTTATTTCATTAATTCAGTTATGATCAATAAAGAGCTGGTAGAATATATTCAAAAAAATATTGGGAGTTTTTCGCGTGAGCAGATCAAAAATTATCTTCTTTCTTCTAATTACTCTGAAAGCGACATTGAAGAAGCGTTCAGAGTAGCAACAACGCGCTGGAAGCCCTGGAAGATAGTCCTGCTTATTATTGGAGTGATTATTTTAATACTCCTTATTGCTTCGGCATGGTTTATTTTTTCTCCTAATCTTATTTCAAAGCCGATTATCGAAAAACCCTATCTTCCCCCAATTAATACTAATACGGTTAATCAAAATTTGAGTATACCTGATGGCGATGTTCAACCCACAACTCAAATTAAAGCAGAACATATAATTTATCTGCTTAATGAAATTGAAGCCTATAAACTACATAATTCTATTAGCGGAGATATTCCTAGAATAAACTTTCTTATTAAAGATATGAACAAGGAGTTTTCTTTCACTGTAACAGATAATAAAATAGGCGAAATAGATTTGATTACAAATTTAGACATTAGAATAAGCGCAAACCAGGATACGGTTTATGCAGTATATGGGGCTGAGGATACCAAAAGCATAATCTTAAGCTCTTACAATAGCAAGAATATTGAAGTGGATTTATTGGCAGATATGAGCACCTTAGCGCTTAAGGGTTATAATTCTATGGCTTCTTATTTTGGAATATCTGCGTTTTCTATACTGAATTATAATTAAAATTAAGACAAAAAACCTTGATAAGGTTTAAAAACCATCTTTCTTAACTAACTTTGTACAGAAACGAGTAAAAAACTCCTATGTCCCTTCGGGTTCGAGGTGAAGAGTTTTTTATTCAGAAAATTAGAAATTTTCTGACTTCGTTTTTTGCTAAAAACAAACATGGTTAAAAAGGAAACGAATCTTGAAAAGATTGAAAGATTGTGCACAGCACAAAAGAATATTAGAAACATCGCTACTTCCGCGCATATACATCACGGAAAAACGGCGCTTACTGATAATTTACTTGCTGCTTCTGGATATATGGCTGCGAAAAATGCAGGAGATTTAGAAGAGGGAATGGCGACATGGCAGCACGGAGACGAACAAGAAAGATTAATGACAGTAGACTCTGCTAATGTGTCAATGGTTCATGAATTTGGCGGAGAAGAATATCTTATTAATTTAATCGATACTCCTGGACACGTTGATTTTGGCGGAAATGTGACTAGGGCTATGAGGGCTATTGATGGGACGATTGTTTTAATTTGCGCTAGCGAAGGAATTATGCCTCAAACAGAAACAGTTATTAAACAGGCAGTTAGAGAAAGAGTTAAACCTGTTCTTTTTATCAATAAAGTTGATAGACTTATTAAAGAATTAAAATTAACACCAGAAGCAATGCAGCAAAGGCTTGTTAAAATAATTAATGATTTCAATATACTCTTATCGCAAATTGCCGAGCCTGAATTCAGAAAGTCCTGGCAAGTAGATGTTAATGATGGAAGCGTTGCTTTTGGTTCAGCTAGAGATAATTGGGCTTTATCTGTTCCGTTCATGAAGAAAAAAGGAATAACCTTCAAAGACGTTCTTAATATTTACTCTATGGAAGAAGTTCAGAGAAAAGAATGGTGCTGGAAAAACGCTCCTCTTTTTGAAGTCCTGCTTGATATGACAATTAAACATCTACCTTCTCCTATTGATGCGCAGAAATATAGAATTCCTAAAATATGGCACGGTGATTTAGAAACAGAATTCGGAAAAAATCTTATAAACTGTAATCCCAAGGGAAAAGTGGGATTTGTTATAACAAGAATAGTTATTGATCCTAGAAGCGGAAAAGAAGTATGTGCGGGAAGATTATTTTCTGGAACGATTAAAAATGGGATGGAAGTTTATCTTAACCTAGCAAAATCAAAACAAAGAGTCCAACAGGTTCTTATCTATAACGGAATAAAGCCAGAACAGATGGACGAACTACCGTGTGGAAATGTTTTAGCCATTGCTGGAATTAATGCTGCTCCTGGAGAAACAGTTACAGAATCGCCAGAAACACCCTTTGAAGAAATGAAAAACATATTTGAGCCAGTTATTACAAAATCAATTAGTGTTCCTAAACCTCAAGACCTACCAAAATTAATTGATGTTCTCAAGAAAGTTGCAAAAGAAGACCCCTCTATAAAGATTAAGATTAATGAAGAAACTGGCGAGAACCTGATTTCTGGAATGGGAGAACTGCATCTTGAAATTGTAGAAAACAGAATCAAGACAGAAAAAGGAGTAGAGGTTATTACTGGATCCCCTATTGTTGTTTACAGAGAAACAGTTGATAAAGCAGGAGAGCCCGGAGAAGGAAAATCTCCAAACAAGCATAACTTGTTCTTCTTGAAAGTAGAGCCACTAGAACCAACAGTTTATAATGCAATAAGAAATGCAGAGATATCAGAAAGCAGAATTAAGAAAAAAGATGAACCGCTTTGGAAAAAACTTAATGAATGTGGAATATCAAATGAAGAAGCAAGACAATATATTTGCATTTACAGAGATTGTGTATTCTTGAATAAGATTAAAGGAGAAGTTAATATTGGAGAAGTTATTGAATTAGTTCTTGATGCTTTTGAGCAAGTTGTGGACGCGGGACCGATAGCCAGAGAACCTTGTACTAAGCTTAAAGTTTCGCTTGTTGATATTAAACTTCATGAAGATGCTATTCATCGCGGTCCGGCTCAAGTTTATCCTGCTGTTAGAGATTCAATGAGAGCTGCAATGACTACAGCAAAGCCAATATTATTCGAGCCGATACAAACAATGTTATTCGATGGACCCATTCAATTTATGGGTGAAATGACAAAATTAATCCAAGGCAAAAGGGGACAGTTAATTGATGTTACTCAAAATGCTGTCGACTGCACAATAAAAGCAAAAATGCCTGTTGCTGAAATGATTGGACTAGCAAGCGATTTACGTTCAGCCACAGAGGGAAGAGGAAGTTTCAGCATGGTTGACCAGAGTTTCGAAAAAGTTCCTGGAAACATACAAGCCCAAGTTATTCGCCAGATTAGAAATAGAAAAGGATTGGCGGAGAATGAATAAGTAAGGAAACCAAGGTTTCCTTAACTATCAACCTTCCTTTAATAGATGCACCCAAAGAAACTAAGTTAATTTTTCCCTTGATTTTGCTATTTTTGTGCATTTCTATTTCAAAAATGATTTTATATGTGAAATAAAAAACTTAGCGTTTTCAATCGACTTCTCTGCCGGCTCCTTGTTTGCCTGTGGCAGAGTTTTGTAAGTAAATGTGGTTCTTTTTTCTCTTTCATCTTCCATGATTGAGAGCAAAGCTTCGGCTTTAATCTTTGCATCTTCATAGATATTAAGAAGTTCTTTGTCTAATTCGCCTGTTTTGATTATTTTCTTGAATTTGAAATAAAAAAATTGCCTAAATTTGCTATCTCTGTTCTTCGCAACCGCATTTTTGAGAATCTACCTGAGTTATCTAAAAATGCAATTGCTCACCAAAAGCACAGAGTATTTATCGCAAATTTTTAATCCGGCAATTTTAGTCTCCTGGAAAACCTCGGGTTTTCTGGGCCTAAAAATCCAGTAGGATTTTTCGGTTTAAAATTGGACGGGTGCCAAGAGCACGGGGTATTAAACCCAATTTTAAAATAAACATGCTGGTGCTGTCCTTGTTCTGGTATGTCGATGCCTTTTGATATTAAATAAGCTTTAGCACTGTAGAAAATAGCATAATAAGCGTGCGAGATGACTGCACTATAGAATGTTATGCTTTCTTCAAGGTTAAAGTATTCTTTTTTCAGCTTTGAATTGTCGCTTAGAATCTGGATAGACCCTGCTAGATATAATTCATTATCTGCTCTTTCAAGACATATCTTAAAATTGGAAACCATGGCTTAATGCTTTATTTATTATTTTATAAAAAATAGGAGAATTGTAGATTACTCTATGTTTTCTTGCAATTTCCTTGCCGACATTTGCCTGCTTGTTTATCAGCATTTCAAAAAAGTCGTCTGCAGTTATAATATGAACATGCAATTGAAGAAGCGCGCTAGTTTTAGCCATATTTGATGCTATTTTCACATTCTGCTCAAAGGACTTATTCGGAATAAAGACCGCTATATCTAAATCTGATTTTTTTTCTTGTTTTCCTATTGCATAAGACCCAAAAATAGCCAGAGAATAGAATAAATCGTGCTTATCAACTTCATTCATCAATGCTTCAACCGAGGAAATAACTTCTTTTGGCAGACCCTCAAACTTTATCAATTCTAAATAATTATAACTTAGATTATTAGATAAATTGATTCTGTAAAGCTTGGAGGTTCCAACTTTCCTTTGAGTAACTATCTTCTCTTGAATAAATTGCTTTAATGCCAATTGCATAGCATTATTTGATTTCTCTTTTGAGGCTCTTGCTAACTCTCTGACCCCATACTCTCGGGCTATATTTGCTCCTTGAAAGGGCTTCAGTAACATAAGTTGTTTTTTTGTCAGCATGATGTACCAAATTATTGGTTTAATCGTACCAGTTAAATGGTATATGTCTTTATATATCTTTCTATTTCCTGAATTCGTCATAGCAAAAAAACCTGAAGAAATCATCTGCTAAAATTGTTTATTGATTCTATATCTGCGTAGTTTCTGGTTTCTTTTGAAAGTTTATTGCGTATCTTTCTTATTGCCCTTACGGAATTACCGGTATTTTTTACACTGCCCACTTCTCTTTGCCAGATAAATCTTCTTACAGCATCGCGAATAACGTCTGCCCTATTTGCATAAAAACCTGATTTTACAATTTTATCCAATTCTTTAACGAGCGACTCATTAATTCTTATCTGCATTGTTTCCATTACCATTGAATTACTATGGTAATGCGCCTATTTAAGCTTTTCTTTTTGTAGAGTTTTATAGAATGAATAATTCCAAACTATATTTCAAATAACAATTATCTTTAAAAATAACTCTTATATTAGCTTGTTATGAAAAGAGAAAGATTTGTTTTGAATTGTTGCGCAGACCGCGCAGTTAGATATTTAGAGAGTATAGATAATTTTCCTGAAGAGGTTTTTGGAAAAGAGGACAAAAGTTTTTTATTCGAAATTCATGAATCTGGTTCTACAGGACAGCCTTTTGTAATTTATCCTAAAGACTTAACAAATAGAGCTTTTTATTTAACAGCCCCTAAGGACGCTAGGAATGTTGTTTCTCCCTATGGAAGGGGTCTTGCTTTTACAGTTAATGATCATAATTATCATGTATTTGCCAACACAGAAGATGGTAAATTACATGGGGACTGTTCATATGATTTGCCTTTATTCAGGCAACCTGAAGAAAGAAGTCCTGAAGCACAATAATTCTTAAATAACCTAAGTTTCTTCAGCAATCATGGAAAAACCAACAAGATATATGTTTGTATGTTATGCTGCTGCGCAGCGCAGCCCAACTGCGGTAGATGTTTCGCTGAATCTTGCTGCTAAAAGAGGAATGAATCTTGAAGCTTGCTGTTATGGAACAAATAAAATTCCTAATGAGAATGGCGAATTTGAAAGATGCAGGAGAAAATTCAAGAAGCAAGACAGGGTTTTTGTAATGACTTCAGACATAGCTGAAACAGTAGTTGGAAAGATTGGTGTTCCTGAAGATAAAATAACATGCCTAGATATAGAAGATAACTATAATCGCGGAGGCTTGAATTTAAGAGAAAAATTAAGAACAAAAATATACCCCTGGATAACTGAAGGAAATAATTATCCTGATAAAAAATATCTGGTTTTATCCCTTATAGATTGTCCTAGCGCTGTGTTGGGAGTCGATATCTTGAGGGAGAAAGGAAAAAAAGAAAAAAAGAAAAAACTTATTGATTATATCGCTATTGATTGGGACTATCTTCTTAAAGAATGCTCAGGGGCTTTAGCTGATGAGGATTTTTATGACAGGATTATTATTTTTGAAGATACAATTTTGGATAAAACAGTTATTAAAGAGTCGCTTACAGAAACCCTAAAAGCTCTTGCAAAAAATCCTGATAAAATTGGAACTATTGAAGCAATAGATTATTTCAGAAATCGCGGAAAAATCAGGGGAAAAATCAGTGCAGAGATTGATAGGCTGATTTAAAAATCCTGCTTTCTTAGGTAATTTATGGAAAAGAGGATAAGTATTGAAGAGCTCCAGGAATCTAGTAAATATGTAAAATGGCTTTCTGAATTATCTAAAACTTCTGGAAGTGTTGCCGGAGGCAAGGGCGCAAATCTTGCTGAGATGTATAATTCGGGGTTTCCTGTTCCACCTGCTTTTTGCGTGACTGCCCAGGCGTTTGATGCATATCTTGAAGCTGCGGGATTAAAGGCCGAAATAAAAAAAATAATAAGTGAGACTGACACTGATAATACCAAAGAGCTTGATGATAACGCGAAGAAAATCAGAGAGATTATAACTAATTCTAATATGCCTGAAGAAATGGAAGAGGAAATTCTTGAAGCTTATGATATTCTAAGCACAGACCAGGAAGTCAAAAAAGCAGAGTTTAATGTTTCTAAAAGCGCTCTTGATATCCTAAGAAACAGTAAAGAGCCGATTTTTGTTGCTGTTCGAAGCTCTGCAACTACTGAAGACCTCTCAGAGGCAAGTTTTGCGGGACAGCAGGAAACTTATACTAACATAAAAGGAAACAAAGAGCTAATTCAAGCTATAAAAAAATGCTTTGCTTCTCTTTATACTGCCAGAGCGGTTTATTACAGGAAGAAAAAAGGCTTCAAGGAATCAGAAGCTCTGCTTTCTGCTGTTGTACAGAAGATGGTTAATTCTGATAAGTCCGGAGTTATGTTTACCAAGAATCCTGTGAGCGGAGCAAACGAAATAATTGTTGAAGCTGTTTTTGGGCTGGGTGAAGGCATTGTTTCAGGAAAAATACAGCCAGACCACTATGTTCTTAGTCCGAATTTGGAAATAATTCAGAAAAAAATTGCTCCTAAAAAAATAGCTATAGTAAGACAGGCGACAGGCGAAGAAAAAACAGTCAAGCTTACAGAAGAGAAAAACAAACAGCAGGTGCTTAGTGATGGAGAAATAAAAAATCTGGCAGATATAGCTCAAAAATTAGAAGAGCATTATAAAAAACCGCAAGACATTGAATTTGCTGTTGAATCAGGAAGATTATTTATTGTTCAAACTCGACCAGTTACCACAATAGAAAAAAGCAGCGCGGTTAAAAAGCAGATTCTTTCAGGAAATGTCCTTTTGTCAGGAATGCCTGCTTCGCCTGGTGTTGCTTTTGGTGTTGTAAAACTTGTTCATACTCTGGAAGATTTAGAAAAAATAAAAAAAGGTGACGTTCTTGTTACTAAGATGACTAATCCGGACATGGTTGTTGCAATGCAGAGATGCGCTGCCATAATTACTGATGAAGGAGGAGCAACTGCTCATGCAGCCATAGTCTCTCGTGAAATGGGAATTCCTTGTTTTTCAGGAGATACAATAATAATGACTGACAAGGGATTTATGAATTTAGCCGAGATAAATAATAAAATTTTAAGCGGAGAAATGTTATTTACTCTTAGCTTTGATATTCAAAAACTAAAGACTGAATGGAAACAAATCCTGAATACCAGTAAGAGAGTATCTAATACCATAACTATTTCGGCATCTAAAAATGGACAAATAGAATGGAATACCTTAACGACTACTCCCGAGCATAAATTCTTCAGCTTTGAAAATCGTATTCCTTGTTATAAAGAAATAAATAAAATAATTGCTAATGAGGGCATAATTTATTCTGCTAATAAAATGCCCTTATTATCACAAATTTTGACAATTAATCCTCAAAAAGCATATACCTGCGGAGCTATTTTTTCAGATGGTTATTTAAGAATAAAAAAGGGTAGTGGAGGTTCTACAGTATTCACACAAAAATCTACTCCCCAAAAAATTGAATTCATAAATGAAGTATGCAAAAATTTTGAAGATGTTTATGGTTATAAATTAAGATGGGTTAAACCCTCTTACTATTATTGTTACAGCAAAAAAATAACTGAAGACTTATTAAATATTTATGATAACATTAATAAAATCATTTTAGGATTAGATGAATATTCTATTGTTAAATATCTTGCTTCAGTTATTGATGGCGATGGAAATTTTATAGAAAGAGGCAAGGTGATAAAAATAAGCATTGATGCTAAAGATGTTAACTTGCTTCAATCTCTTGTATTAAGTTGTATGAGACTTGGATTAAATTATAGAATTCTAAGAGAAGATAACCAGTTTAGATTTTATGTAACTTCTGGAATAGAAAAATTAAAACCTCATCTAAAAAGAGTTATTGTAACCAATTATGAAAAATCAACTGGAGATAGCTATTTTTCTGCTAAGCATCTTTTTTCGGATATTCCTGTATCGGGTAGAAAAGGTATAAAATCTTTTGTCAAAAATAATTGTTTATTATCTGAAAGAGAAATTATTGAAAAAATAATGCCATTTGTAAAAGATAACACTCTAAGAGAGACTCTTTCAAAATTTATAAATTCAGATATAGGAGCAGTGAGGGTTAAAAAAATATCTGATAATGCTGTGGAAGATGTTTACAATATTGAAGTAGCAGATAATAATAATTACATTGTTTTTACTAAACTATTAACTCCGTTAATAGTTAAAAACTGTGTCGTCGCAACAGAAACAGCCACACAAACTCTCAAAGACGGACAGATTGTGACTGTTGATGGAAGCGAAGGAAAAGTTTATGAAGGAAAAGTCGAGGAAAAAATTGAAACAGAAGGAAAAAAAGAAATTCTGCCGATTATTAAAGGAACAAAAACTAAAATAAAAGTCATGGTTGATTTACCTCATTTTGCTGAAAGAGCTGCTTTAACCGAGGCTGAAAGCGTTGGATTAATGAGGCTTGAGGGGGTTATTGCTGAAAGCGGAAAACATCCTCTTTATTTTATTAAGAATAATAATGCTCATGAATATCGAGATATTATTAAAGAAGGAATAGATAAGATAGCCAAGCATTTCAAGGAAATATGGATAAGAACTTCTGATATTAGAACAGATGAATTCAGGCATCTTAAAGGAGCGCCTTCTGAACCAGAAGTTAATCCTATGCTTGGATTCCATGGAATAAGGTTCAGCTTAAAGCATCTGCCGATTATGGAAGCTGAATTAGAAGCTGTTATGAAGGTTGCTGAAAAACATCCCGATAAGAAATTTGGAATAATGTTTCCACAGATTATTTCAGAAGAAGAAATGGCAGAAGCGTTTAAGATTTTCAAGAAATTCCAGAAGCCTAATATAATTATTGGAACAATGATTGAAACTCCTGCTGCTGTTCAAGTAATTCGCGGAATCTGCAAATATGCCAAGTTTATCAGCTTTGGAACAAATGATTTAACTCAGTTTACACTGGCTATTGACAGGGGAAATTCAGAATGTCAATACTTGTATAATGAAATGCATCCTGCAATATTGTCGCAGCTGAGAAGGGTTATTGATGTGTGCAAAGAATATAAAGTTCAAACTTCTATTTGTGGACAAGCCGGAAGCAAGAAAGAAATGGTTGAATTCCTAGTTCGACAAGGAATTGATTCTGTATCGGTTAATGCTGATATGGCTCATGAAATAAGTGCTTATGTACTGGAGCTTGAAAAAAACCAAAAGCTTAAAAACCATGGCAATGACAATAATGATATGGCAAAAAAATCAAAAATACTTCCAATTGATGACCTGAAGGGAATAGAAGAAAAGGAAAGAGAAAAGAAAGAAGAAGTTGAGAAGGAAAAAGAAAAGAGAAAGAAGAAAGAAGAATCACAATCAAAAACAGAGGTTATACGAGAAGAACCTGTAAAAGATGGAAAAAAAGAAGAATCGAATGCTGAAGAATACCCTGTTTTTGAGATTGGATTTGATCCGTTTAAGGAACAAAAATAACCAAAAAATTTAATAATTCTGTATCTTGTTACTACCTCATAGATACAGCAAACCATAAGGTTTAAATAGTGATTTTGGCTGTATAAACTAAGAAAATTTTGCAAATAAAAAAATTGCCTAAATTTGCCATCTCTGTGCCAAGAGCACGGGGTATTAAACCCAATTTTAAAATAAAACAAACATGGAAACAATTAAAGAATCTGAAAACAAAAGACGATATGAAAATGCTTTGGATAGATTCATTTTTGCAGTTGTTTATGGAGATTCAAATGCAGATGAACTTAGGTTAGAACTTAAGAGAGCAAGCGATGATTATTATCAAGGAAAATTTCCTTTAGCTTGCAGGAGCGAAAAAACAAAATGAGCCTTGACGAAATAGTTAATGATGCTGAAAGATACAGTCAGATAAAAAGCTTAGCTGAAGCTATAGAAAAAGATTCTTCTAATCCTGAATTATACGGCCCTCTTGCAGGTTATATGATTAATTTTAGGGGAATATCTCAAAATGATGCTTTTGCGATGGTTAATGCTCCTGAGATGACTGAAAGAAAAGCCAGACAATACTCTGGAACATATGCTGCAGAGGATCAGAGAACGCTTGCTGAAAAAGTAATTGCTAGCGCGAATGAAGTAATTAATGCTACTGATATTAAACATCTTCAGCAAATGGCATTAAGCATACCTGGGGGCAATGACAGAGGCAGAGAGCTAAACATGCTTGCAGAGCAGGAAAGGAAAAGCATGAAAGACTATGATTTTGTAAAAAATGAACTGGCAGATAAATATGAGGATCCTATCTGGAAAGATTTTGTTATGAACGCAGGAGCACATTTCTTAGAAAATCGTATTCAGTATTATGCTAATGAGGCAGCTAACAAATTTGCCAGGGAAAACTTCGTAGATGAAGTTACTGTAACCGAAAATGGAAAAGACAAGCTAAGACCTGTTGTGAATGAAGCTAAATTAAAGGCTTATGTAGCTAAAGCGCTGAATAGTCTTAAAGAAGATAAAGAAAAAGTTGAATGGTACTCTAGATTAGGCATTAGCTATGATAATACTGTTAATCCTCAACATTAAATAGAATAAACATAAAGAGCGAAAATATGACTGCTAAAATCTCAATGAAACTCGCTGAAAAGCTGATACGATTAGAGCAGGGAACAGTAGCTTCTTTGAAAAATGAAAACATAACTTACAAACAGACAGAATATTATAAATCTTTATCTGATGAAGATAAAGAGAGATTTGAAAAACATCTTAGGCAAAAGAGAAGGCTTCCTAAGATTTTTGCGGTTTCAATAATTCTTCCATTATTCTTTTTTGCTTTGACAAAAATCTCGTTCACAGGAAATGTTATAGCTGAAAATCTTGATAGGAGTAAGTTAAGTTCTTTTGGAATATTTTTTCTAGCCCTGTTTTTATGCTCTTTTGCTTTTTTTGGATACTACTTAATTTCAAAAAAGAATTTTGAAAAAACTTTTGCGAGAGATTCTTATGTAATGGACGATTTGCTCGCAAGCAAAGCTACGATAAGAAGATATTAATTGAGGACTTTGAATAACCCCCTTTCCGAAGGAAATATCTTCAAAGTCCTGCTTTGAGAGTTTGATATTTTAGGGTTTTTCCAAACTCTCAATTCTGAATGTTAAGTAAACCCTAAATTTCTACGCCAGAACAAAACTAACTCTCTTGAAACTTTTACCGGATTAATATTTCTGATTATAGTCAAGGACGCGTAAATTTTACCGTTTGCGCCTTGACTATCAAGGGAAAGAGATGCAATTTTGGTAAATTATTAATGTCTTTCACTATAATACTTAAAATTTTCCAAACAATCTTAAAAATATAATTCCTTTGGAAAATTTAGCGAGTAATCTTACCCAACGCTAAAGAAGGCTTTAAAAACTTCTTAATCTTCTATAAAATAACACAAAAAGAGGAAACTATTTAAAAAATAACATGGGTTCAGAATATCTTTATGGAGGGAGCATATATTCGCTTACTCCTAACTATAAGAATCCGGTGGGATATATGGGAAATCCAATAGGACATATTGCAAGCTCTTCGGAAATAGGAACAAGTGTGGATACGCGAACAGCTAATCAGCTTAAAGAAGTCTCAGAGCAGCTTAATTCTGGAATTAAAATTGTTGAAGTCGGAGGACTGGATCCTGGTGTTTTTGACGCTATTCCAAGAGACCATCTTAAAGAATTAAACCGGCTTGCAAAAGTAACTGGCGCAAGCTTTACTTTCCATGGTCCTATGATAGACCCTACTGGAATTTCTGCTGAACAAGGTTGGACAAAATTAAGCCAGGAAATGGCAGAAAGACAGCTTTGGAATGCTATAGAAAGAAGCCATGATTTGAAGCCAGATGGAAACATAAACGTGACTCTTCATGCAACAACAGCAGGGCTGCCTGGCTCTGAATTAATGGTAAAAGACCAAGCAACAGGTGAATTCAAGCTAAAGCAAGTAATAATCATAGACCCTGCAACAGGAAAACTGCATAAGGTAAGCGAAGAAGAGAAATACTTCCCAACAGAAGAAAAACAGAAAATAGGAGAGAGAGTTCCTTTTAAGCCACAAGATGAGATAGATAAACTGAATAATGATGTCTGGTCTCAAAAACTATCCGGGCTTACATATTATACTGATAGAGCAGAATCAATATTAGGGGAGATTCAAAACCAAAAAACAGACATTGACAAAACTATTCAAAAATATAATGAAAAAAACTGGGAAGATTTCAAGAAAAATCCAAATATAGATCAGAACGATAAAGACGCTGTTCTCGGCACTATAAAAACCTATAATAGGGCGATTAACCACGGAGCAATTTTCGTAAAAGATGCTTATAGAAATATAAAAGAGCTATATGATGATGTTTATAAAAATGCAACAGAAAATGAGAAAAAAAGGTTGAATAACTTCGCTGAAAATATGCTGCCCTATGTTGGTCCGGATAAGATAGATAAAATAAGCAGAGACCCTCAAGCGCTAAGAGTGTTTACAGATAAAATTGAAGAGGGTGTTAAGATTTTGAATGAAATAAAGCCAAAGATGTTTGAAGAGATTAAAGGATTTGCTGTTAAAAAATCAGCAGAAACATTTGGAAATCTAGCTTTCAAGGCTTATGAGAAATTTGGTTTCACAGCTCCGATTATAAGCATTGAAAATCATCCTGCTTACAATTCTTTATTAACAACAGGAGACGATCTTAAGGCAGTTATTGAAAAATCGCAGGATAATTTTGTTAAATTAGCAACAGCGAAAGGAGAAATTTCAGAATCAGAAGCAAGAGCACAAGCAAAGAAGCTGATTGGAGCGACTTGGGATGTTGGGCATATCAACATGCTCAAGAAATATGGATATACTGATGAAGATATAATAAAACAAACAGAAGCAGTGGCCCCTTTTGTTAAAAAAGTTCATCTTTCTGATAATTTCGGTTACGAGCATACTGAGCTTCCTATGGGCATGGGAAATGTTCCTATTCAGCAGATAATGGCTAAGCTTGGTGAAAAAGGTTTTGAAGGCCCGAAAATAGTCGAGGCACTTAGCTGGTGGCAGCATTTCTCTCCTGGCGGAAAAGTTAATCCTCCATTTGTTCCTACTCTGCAGGCTTTTGGAGCTCCGATGTATAATTCTGGCGGAGCAAATTGGAATCAGATGTATAGTGTTCCTGGAGGATATTTTGGAGGATTTGGAACTATGCTTCCTGAGCAGAATTTTCAGATGTATGGCGCAGGCTTTTCAAGCCTGCCTCAAGAGCTCGGCGGGCAGATGGCTAATAAGGACTCAAGATTTTCAGGAACTCCAATGAGCTAAAAAACAATTTCTGCTGCGCAATTATTTAAAGGAATAAGTAATTCTGTAATCCCGAGTCTGAAGTGTTAAGTAGAAAAAGCCTTGTTAAAAGAAGTCAAGTCGCGCAGAGCAGTTAGAATTATGAATAAAGATATTTGTATAAAACGAAGCGCTATTGAAATCAAAAAGAAACCTTAGAAAATATTCTATCTTCAGTGCGGTTCTATCTCAAGATTTAGAAAGCTTTAAAACCTTGAAAAACTAATCATAAATAAGAAAAGGATTCAAAAAGCAGACTAAAGCTTCGCTTTGACCTAACAAGCTTTTTGAAATTCAGAAATTTTTTAAATTTCTGACTTTTCTTTTTTCACAAAAAGAAAACTAAGAAAAAAAGGCATATGGCAGAAAGAAAAAAAGAACCAAAAGATTCTAGAAAAAAATTATCTCCGAAGGATATTCCTACGCTTAATCTTATTACTGAAAGAGATATAGCTGCTGACTTTGCTGAAAAAGTATACCAGAGATTTGACAAGCTGATAAAATCTGTTGTTTTATTCGGCTCTGTTGCAAAGCAGACAACAACCTCTGGCTCTGATATTGATATTATCCTTATTGTTGATGATGCTGCTGTCAAGTTTGATGGAGAGCTTGTTGCATGGTACAGGGAAGAGCTTGGAAAACTGATTCAGGCTAATCCCTATAAAAAAGAGCTTCATATTAATACAGTAAAGCTTACAACATGGTGGCACGATTTAATAAAAGGCGACCCGGTTGTCATGAATATAATACGCTATGGAGAGGATATTATAGATTTTGGAGGATTTTTCAGGCCGCTTAAGATTCTTCTGCAAGAAGGCAAAATTAGCTCGACGCCAGAAGCAATCTACACTGCTCTTCAAAGAGCGCCGCTGCATCTTTTTAACAGCAAACGCGCAGAAATGGGCGCAATAGAAGGAATCTACTGGGCAATGGTCGATTCTGCTCACGCTCTTTTAATGTCAGCTAAAATACAGCCAGCAAGTCCAGAGCATATTGCAGGAATTCTAAGAAAAGAATTTGTTGACAAAAAGCTTCTCAATGAAAAATATGCTGTTTGGTATAATGATGCTTTTACACTGTATAAATCAGTCATGCATGGAAAGGTTACAGATGTTCGCGGAGCTAACATAGATGCTCTTCAGGAAAGAGCAGATGAATTTATCCGAGTGATGGCTGAAACTATTAAGAAGTTTGTATGATTTATTCTAGTTTCGTGAACATTATTGATATAAATCGGCAATAATTCTGCATAATTTGAAACGATTTGTTTTTACTCTGCCCGCTTACTCTCTTGAAACTTCGCATGGGTTTTATTAATCGCCGAAAGAAATCCGCAACATTTATGTTGCGGTTATTTTACTGCGTCTTTCTTTCGGGGAATCCAAAAACAAGGGGCTTTACAAACCCCCACTTTTAAGTGGGGGTGCCCCATTGTTTTTTGATATTAATATTTGAAGATTATTGGTTTTGCAGCAAATTTTGGAGCTTGAAGTTCTGTTCGAGCCAGCATTTTGACTTTGTACTTGAAGCGAGTAAAATGTAAACTCTCGGTAAGCAAGCGCGAGAGAAGCTGAACAAGAATAATTTACGAAAAGCCAAGTCGTTCCAAGATTTATCTTTACGATTAATAATTATTGAGAGTTTTGAATAACCCTAAAATACAAAACTCTCAAAGCAGGACTTTGATGATATTTTCTTCGAAAATGGGGGTAAATCAAAGTCCTCTATTCTTAGTATTTTATGTTTTCTTATCTTTATGCCTAAAAACAGGTCCGTTATCCTTTTCTCTGGATTGGGTTTGATACTGGTCTATTCTTGAAAAAGTGTCTATTGATTCTTTGGCTTCGTTTTCGCGAGTTGAAGTTCTAGCTTGCTGAAATCCGAAGGCTGGCTGCTCCTGTTCTGTTCTTTGGTCAGGCATCGTCCTGTTTGAAGCCATACTGGAAGATTCATAATCTTTTTTATCAGAGGATTCATAATTCTTAGCGCCACTATAAGATTCTGAACCATATTTTGCTTTGGTTGAATATCCTTTGTCATCCTTATCTGAATCTGTAGTAGAAGAAGGAAGTGTATCAGCAAAATTTTCTAGATTTGCTATTGGTGTCTCTTGAATCATCCCACTTCTTATTATAGGCACTGCGCGGCCACGGGATTCATTAGTGAGTATTTCTTCTGCAAATTCCTCCTTGAACAGCTCTTCTGCTTCTAGCTCTTCTTGAGTTTTATCGTGTTTTATCTCTTTAATTCTAGGCTCTATTTTCTTTAATAGAGTAGGATGAGATTTTGCTTTCTGTTTTGTTTTCTTTGTCATGTTTTATATAGAAAAATGAGTTTAAAATGATTTTTTAAATACGCCTTTGAACTCCATGTCGACATCGGTATTAGCGTTCCAAATCTGGTCGCCGAAGGGCTGGGACGCCATTCCGTGAGCTTTTTTGTAAACATCATAGGCAACGAAAGCGTCTTTTTTTGCTTTTACCAAAGCTAATTTTCTTACTACTGATTCTGCGTAATTATCTGATTTTATTTCTGCACCCGCTTTTCTTTTTTCTTCTTCTTTTGATGCTTTTCCAAACATACCTTTTACTGCCCCAAAATTAACAAGCGCTGTGAATGGATTAACATCTTCTGTTTTTCCTTTTTTATCCTCTCCTGAATCTTCCGCTTCTCTCTCGTCTTCATCTTTCAGGAAATAATCTATATCTTTTTGTATTTCCTGCATTGAAGTTTGTGTAATGTCTTCAACAAGTTTTAGGGCTTCGTTCATATCTGATTCTTCTAGCCTTTTTTTAAGCTCGTCAAGCTCTTCCTCATTTAAACCATATGTGCGGAAAACAACATCAGATTTTCCTCCGAATCCATAGTGCTGTTCCACTCTTTGAGGTATTCCTCTGAATGTAAAATCCACAAAAACACATTCGTAAGTAGCTCGTATTTTTCCTGATTCATCTAGCTTGTCAAATCCTCTTGGCAAATCTTTGGTCACAACACTGTCATAAACCTTCATTTTTTTCTTTGCCATAATAGTTAGTTGCATAAGTACTGTATTAAAAGTTTTTATCAGAGCCGCATTGCCGCTTAAATTTGTGCTCATTCTAAGCTCTTCTGCTGCTCTTAGATAAGGAGTTGCCCATCTAGAATAAAGTTTTAGAGAGCTTACCTGACTTCTAAGCCAGTTTTTCTGAATATTGTATCGTTTCTGGAGCTCTTTCTCGCTAAGCTCTACCCATTTTTCAAACTCCAGGAATCTTTGCTCAAGTATTCTTTTAACTCTATCATTTAAATCTAATCCTGTTTTTATTTCATCGAGGCTTTTTGCCATCATGAACGAATCTATAAGAGTCGCGAAAGAAGCTTGGGAAAAAGCCAGAGCTTTTATGCTTGTGTTTCCTCTCTTAACGTCAACATTATCCATCCACACTTGCTTTAGTGCAATTTGGCCTGCTTCAGCCCTGTTTTTATTCTCAGAGCGCGCAGCTTTATAATCTTCTAATCTTATTTCAAACTGCCTTAAATCATAAACTATATTTATGAGGCTCTTGACAAGAACTCCTATTGTCTGCATTACTTTCATTGCCTCTTCCTGCATTCGCGTCGCTTTTCCCATCAGCTCTGAAAAATGGCCGCTTCCAGGAGAAGAAGTGAAATTATCGATTATTTTTTCTATGTTTGCAAAGCCGAGAGTTCCTGTCATGAAATCTAAAAGCCAGAAATAAACAGGCTCGAGGCTTTCTGAACTGGAATTATAAGAAAGCTCGAATTTATCGCCAACATCAGAAGTATCTCTCGGTTCTATTGTGTCTACTGCTGACCAGAATTTCCCCTCATTCTTAAGCTTCATCGCTTTTGCCAGCTTGCTTTTATGCTCTGGCTTCTGGCTTGCATATTTAGGGTTTATCACCGCGATTATCTTCGCGATGTTATTAATCATTTTATCTTTGGCTTTAATTTCTGACGCTTTTTCCTCTTCTTTCTTCTTCTCTTTCTCTTTTCTCTCTTTCTCTTCTTTTTTTCTTCTTTCTTCCTCAGATGCCATGTTGATTTATGAAAGAGTTAAACTACTAATGTTGTTTCCTCTTTTCTCTTGAATTATATAAGAAACAGTTGTTTAAAAAAGCTATGTTTTAATGCTATTAGCTTTTTTAAGAGGCAGCCCAATTAATAACTCTACAATCGAAATATGCCGAGATAATTATCAAAACAAATTTTCCACACAAATTATAGTTTTAAGATAGTGTGGAAAAATTAAGGTAATAATTTATAGGGCTAATCGGTAAGAGTTTTGTGTGTTGTTTGGTTCTTGGTTTGTTAGTTTGTGAAGAACCGCAGTGTATTTCGATATATTAATAAATAAGCTCTTCTTAGATTTATTATGGTGTTTGGCTTATTCAAAAACAAAAAAGATGTTGTGGATTTGCGTCCGAAGGACGCAGACATGCCTATTCCTGCAAAAATGCGAGAAAAATTAATTGCGGGAAATTCTTCTGCTGTAGTTAGTTCGATTAGTTCAGTTAGTTCGGGAGATTCTTCGGCTCAAAGTTTAGGAAGTTCTGTTGGGGGCTTTTTTGGTCTTTTTGGCAGAAGTGATAGTTCTAGTTCTGTTAGCCCTACTAATTCTTCAATTAATAATTCTGAAATCTCTAGCTCAACGACTAACACTGCCACAGATTTCTGGGGAAATCCGATAAACTCTGGCTCAAATAATTCTGGTTCTAATGTGAGTTTAGGAAATAAAATTTTAGCTAATCAAAACCAAAATGGAGAAGTTGCGTATAAATTATCGAGAATGACTGACAGGCTTGAGCTTGTTGAAAAGAAAATAGAAAGGCTTCAAAGAAAACTGGGAATCAATAGCGGAAGCGATTAAAACTGCAATTTCTATAGACCTTGATTAATTTTTTCTTCTAAACCCTCAATACATGTTTTAAAAAAGTGGTCTTGAATTTCAAGGGGAACTAATCGTTTAGCTTTAGCGATAACCTCTCGCAATTCATGAGCCTTGCAACGACAGGAATTTCTCTGCTCATATCTTTTTACGAGGTGGCAATATACAGTCGTCACTTCTGATACTCTCTGTCTAAATTCGGTTTCAGTATACTTTTTTTCTTCACTCATGTTTGTTTTCTCTGAAAACGAACAGTCAGAAATTTCTTAAATTTCTGAATTTAAAAAACTTTTACCCCCAAACCAGGAGGGAAGTCTGAGTTTTTTACTGTTTTTTTCTTTTTTTTTAGTTAACTGAATTCTACTGGAGCAGGATTAGGACTATTCCTTTCCAGAATTTGTTTTACTGTTCCAACAAGTTCCTCGCATCTATAGGGCTTGAGCAGATACGCGCAATTAAAATTACTGGCTTTTTGCTTTAATTCTGCAGCTATATACGCGCTAATTATTACTATTGGAATGTTCTTAGAAAAATTTCTAATTTCTTCTATAGCAGACATTCCGTCTTTATTAGGCATTTTCATATCCATTAAAATTAAATCTAATCCGCCCTTTCTGGCTATGTCTACTGCCTCCTGGCCATCATGTGCTTGAAGTACCTCATATCCTTCGCTACCTAGGACAGAAGAGCTTAAACTTAGTATAAAGGCTTCATCGTCTGCATGTAAAATTCTCACTACCATTTTTTATTACTTTAGTTTTAGAAATCAGAGGTATTTAAAGATATTTGTTGGAGTGAATAATTGAAAAGTAACTCGATTACTTCGTTTGCTCAGCAATTTTACATAAGAAAGATTAATAATGCATAAAACTCTTGAACTTGCAGCTGCTCAAGAAATTAAGGACGAAATTATTATGAGTTGTTATTAATTATTAGTTTTTTATTAATCGTTATACCCCGTGCTCTTGGCACGGGGTGAAAGCTAAAGAAAAGTAGATAAACCTTATACTTCTTGGAACGCTATGGAAAGCGAGCTTT
>Ga0082335_1000934_pt1 | contig 67940 bp, 58 predicted proteins | sample Subgrocontami58m_FD_72375 | JGI IMG/M metagenome (GOLD analysis project Ga0082335, IMG submission 72375) | Subsurface groundwater microbial communities from S. Glens Falls, New York, USA - GMW37 contaminated, 5.8 m (SPADES assembly) (version 2) ... | reverse complement strand
CCGCACAGCGCCTTAGGAATGCGGGCGCCAGCCGACTTTTACGCGGAATGGGTGGCCAAAAATAGGAAACAACCTGTCCAAATTTAGGTGGGGCAGTACAATGACAACATCAAACCCTCCCTCAGACATAACGTCCGGGAATCGTTTCTCCCAACTGAAGGGATGCTTGGTCTCCCACGCGTCGCCAAAGAACGGTTTCAGCTCCACCTCGCTGCCGGAGATGAGGGAGTTACCCGCCTGGACGTTTTTCTTCAGTTCCGGCAGTCGCTCGCGCCGCGCCAGCCCCCGCAGCATCAGGTTCAGGCGCGCCATGTCCACCGCCTGCGGTTCCAGGTCAACGCCGTAGATGCTTTTCGTCAAGATGATTCTGCGCTGATCTGGGTCGAGGTCCTTCTCCGAGCAGCCGGAGAGCGCCGCCGCGCGGCGCAAAAGCTCGTCGTAAGCGCGTATCAGGAAGCTGCCGCTGCCGCACGCCGGGTCAAGGACGCGGAGCGAGTGCAGCCGCTCTTCCGCCGCGCCTTTTGCCTTGCCCGCCTCGTCCAGCGTCTTGCCGACCGTCTGCCGGACGATGTAGTCCACCACCCACTTGGGTGTGTAGTAGATGCCCTGCTGCTTGCGCTTGGCCCTCTTTTCCACGAGCTCCATCGGAGGCGGGGCCATGCCCGTGAGCGCCAGTTGCCGCGCCCTCCTGTCCGCGTACTCTTTGGCGGCCTGCGACACGTAGCCCAGGTATTGCTCGTACACCGCGCCGAGCACGTCGGCGTCTATCAGCGAGAAGTCGTAGTCCGCGTAGCCGCCGGGGATCATGTACAGGCCTTTGAGAATCTCCCCCAGGATATCGTCGTCAAGGTGAACGAGTTTGGGGTCGTCCAGAAGGTGCGGCTGTTCCGGGAAAAGGTCGCTGTCATACCACTCGCGGAACTGGTCGAAGATGCGCCGCACGGACGCCGCGAGGTTGGCCCTGCGCTTCTTCCCCAACCAGTCCTGCCAGGCGTGCCAGAGCACGCGGTCTTCTATCTTCCTGTCCTCGCAGGTGCGGATGAAGATGAGGCGGTTGAACAGCCGCTCCACGACCTCGTCAACCTGTGCGGCGGAGAGTTCGTCCTTGTGAAAGCGCAGCAGGTTGTCGGTCAATTCCTCGCGCCACTCGCGGAACTGCTTGAACAACCGCTGTTCGATGGTGAGGCGTGGCGGGAGTTTCCCATCAATACGCGCCTCTTCGTCGGTGGCGCCGGACTCGATGGACTCACGCGAGAGCAGCCAGAGGCCGTCAAAGTGCTGAATGAAGTCCGTGTGCTTGAGCGTCTTCCAGCGAAGGGCTTCCGGCTTGTCCGTCTCGCCGAGGGCGTAGAAAAGGTGGACTTCCTGGAAGTTGGTGAGGACGGCCCACGACACGCCGCGGTTCAGGGCGTACTCTATGGCTTGCTTGATGAATTTGGCGTCTGTCAGATTGGCGTCCAGCGGCTTTGCTTCAACAAAGAAGCGCGAGACGCCGCCGAGCTTGAAGGCGTAGTCCACGCGCCCGCCGGACGCCTTCTCCTCCGCCGCGACCTCCTCGGAGCTGTCCACGTCCCAGCCGAGCGCGCGGAACAGCGGCAGAATGAAGTCCTTCTTGGTGTTCTCTTCGTTGAAACGGCGGACGTCGGCGGGCGCGAGCGCCTGGAACCTGGCGACCAGCTTCCCGACTTCCTGCTCTGCCGCGTCTTTGGAATTAGACAAATCTCGCCTGCTCTCCAGGGTGCCAGCCCGCGCTCACGCCGTGGTATACACGGGCCATGCGTCGCCTGTCAAGGCGCGCACCACATTACGGGGCGCACACACAGGTGCGCCCCTACAGGACACCCCCAACCCCGCCACTCGCCCCTTGCCCCGTCCGCAACCCGCGCGCTACCCTAAAAACAGAACACATGTGTTACAGGGCGTACCCTCGACAGAATCGCCTTAATCGGCCCGTAGGGGCAGACACGCGTGTCTGCCCTATGTGGTGTCCCCACAATCGTAGGGACGGACCGATGTGTCCGCCCTGATCCCCACCACGAAAGGAGCGTGCCCCATGCCCCCTCGCACCCCACGGCCCAGAGGCGCCCCCAGAGGCAACCTCAACGCCTTCAAACACGGCGCGCACTCCCCCAGGTACGTCACCCTCATGCGCGTCCTCCTCCGCATCCCCTTCATCCGCAACATCATTATCTTGGAGGCCGCCCGCCACAGCCGACTCCCTCCCGCCGCCAAACGACGCATCCGCGCGCTCCAGCGCGCATACATCAGGAAGTTCGTGGGCCCGGCAGGAGACATAACAGGAACAAACACCCGAAACACGTCGCGACAGATACGAAAATCCCCTCGAAAAAAATGAAACAATTCAAATCCCTCCCCGCCCCGCCTCCCCTCTCCTGACGCGGGTGCGGGGGCATAGCCCCGCCGGAGGGTACGGGAGGTGTCCTCCCGTATCCGTATCATATCCTCCCCCTCTCCTGCCAGGAGAGGGGGACCGAGGGGGTGAGGTCAAACCCCCTACGCCTTCGGCGCCACCCTGACCTGGTCGCCGAGCAGCGGCAGCACGTTCTGTCCGAACACCCGCACCGACCGCACCTTGTCCGGCGCGTGCAGGCTCATCCAGATGTTCGTCACCCCCCAGCTCGCCAGGTCGCGGACGCGCTGCGCCGCGTCCTTCGGCCCGCCCGCTATGGCGAAGCGGTCCACCAGGTACTCCCGCAGGCCGAGCTTGTCAATCAGGTCGTAGTTGTCCTGCGACTGGTTCGGGCGGATGTGCTGGTCCACGCGGTAGCTCTCCACGAGCTGCCGCACCTTGTCCTCCAGGTGCTTCGGCACGCCACGGCCCTGAATGCCCGCGTAGAAGAAGGCGTGCGAGCCGGACACCACCGAGCCGCGCACCTCAAGCTGCGCCGTCGCGGTGTCCTCCGCGAACGCCGAAGGGATGTAGAACCAGACGTCCAGGTCCTTCAGCTCGCGGCCGCTCGCACGCGCGCCCTCCTGCACGATGGAGAGCGCCTCCTGCGCCACGGAACGGCTGATGCCGCAGCCGATGATAACGCCGTCGCCGATCTCTCCCGCCAGGCGCAGCGCCTTCGGGCCGGAGCCGGCCACGTAGATGGGCACGTAGCGCTTGGGCCAGGTCAGCCGCACCGTCGCGCCCTTGTACGTCGCCTCGCCCTTCTTGAACAGCGTGCGCATGCACTCCACGTACTCGCGCAGGTCGGCCAGCTTCGCGGGCTTCATGCCGATGTTCAGCGGCGCGCTGTGCCCCGTGCCGATGGCGAAGAAGGCGCGTCCGTCCGACAGCTCGTCAATGCTGGCGATGGCGCTCGCGCTCACCGCGGGGTGCCGCGTGATGGGGTTCGTCACGCGCGGGCCGATCTGGATGCGCTTCGAGTTGACCGCCGCCAGGGCCAGCGCCACGTACACGTCGCGGTACAGCGACTGCGAGTCGCCGATGCCGATCTTCTCGGCGCCGATGGCGTCCGCCTCCTTGATCCAGGAGATGTACTCCTGGGGCGGCGCCGGCATGAACAGGAAGCCGAAGCGTGTCGTCATGAGCGCACCGCCTTGATGAACTCGTCGGACGTGGTGACCGTCGCCTGCCGCGGGAAGACCTTCTCCAGCAGGACGCGGTGGACCTCCGGGTCGCGGTCCGCGCAGCAGTCGGAGAGCACGACGATGCTATAGTCGGCGTCCGCGGCGTACCGCACGGTGGAGAGGACCACGCCGCTGGTGGCGATGCCGGTGAGGACGATGGTCTCGGCGCCGCGACCGTTGAGCACGGCGCTCATGTCCGTGGTCGCGAACGCGCTGACACGCCGCTTCGTGACGATGACGTCGCCGGGCCTCGGCGCGACGTCGGCGTGAATCTCGCCGCCCGGCGTGCCTTCCCGCAGGATGCCCGCCTTCTTGATGCCGCTGAAGCTGGTGTTGCGCGGACTGACCTCCGGGTAGCCCTCGCGGAAGCGGGCGACGACGTAGACGACGGGGATGCCCGCCTTGCGGGCGGCCTCCAGCACGGCGCTGGTCTTCTTGAGCATGCCCCCTTCCGTGGCGGACGGGTAGTTCTTGACGATGTCGTTCTGGCAGTCCATGCAGAGCACGGCCGTCTTCGCTTTGCTGATGACGAGAGGCTCCGGCATACGCACCTCCTGAGTGGATTGTCTCACCGCCGCACTATAGCAGATGGGCCGCGCGCTGTCATGGGGAGCCGCGTCGGGTGACGCGTTCGGGCCGCGAACGGGTGGTACACTGGAGATGTGCTCGGAGCAAGTGGGCGCCTTCAACCTGGGGGGCAGACCTCTGATGATGCTAACCTTTGTCAACCGTCGGCGTTTCACATATGGTGGAGTCGCCATAACCTGGGGGCTTTAGGGGGCGTTTGCGTTCGTGTACGGCGTTACTTACTATTGAGAAAAGGGTGAGGAGCACATGTCCGGTCCGCTGAAAACCGTTGTCATCATCGTGGGCATCCTGGCTGTCGTCGGCGCGGGGGCCTATGTCTTCAGGGGACAAATCACCGGCCAGAGCGCCGCGCCCGCCGTCGCCGTCAACACCGTGCCGGTCACGCGCGGCGACATCAAGGTTGCGGTCAGCACGAGCGGCACCGTCATCGTGCCGAACCAGTCTCAGGCAAAGCTCTCCTTTGACGTGACGGGCGGCGTCTCGGGGAGCGTCTCGGGAACGGTCTCCAAGCTGAACGTGGAGATCGGCAGCCTGGTCAAGAAGGGCGACGTTCTCGCGGAGCTGAGTTCCGATACGTTGCAGACCCAGTTGCAGCAGCAGCAGGCGACCCTGTCCAGCGCCCAGGCCAAGCTCGACGCCCTGCGTGCTGGCTCCCGGCCCGAGGATATCGCGACGGCGGAGTCCGCGCTTCGTTCCGCCAAAATCCGGCTGGACGCGCTGCGTACCAGCGCCCGGCCAGAGCAGATTGCGGCGGCGAAGGCGCAACTGGACGCCAATAAGGCGAAGCTGGACCAACTCCTGCACCCGACGGCCACGGACATTGCATCTGCTCAGAGCGCCATTGATACGGCCCAACACAATCTGGACACCGCCAGGACGAGGCTCGACCAATTGCTCCATCCCTCGGCTGGCGATATCGCCGCCGCGCAGGCGTCGGTGGCGAGCGCCGCCAATAGTCTGACGACCGCGCGCACACAGCTGAACAACTTGATGAACCCATCAGAGACCGACCTGGCCGCCGCCAGGGCGGCGGTCCAGAGCGCCCAGTCATCCGTCAACGCGAAACAGGCCGGGCTGAACAATCTGGTCGCCAGCCTCGGGCGTATCCCCTCTTATACGGACATTGCGAACGCGCAGAACGACGCGACCAGCGCACAGACAAGCCTTGCCGCGGCGCAACTGAGACTCGACCAGCTGCTGCACCCGTTGCAGAGCGACATTGATGTCGCCAACGCGAGCCTCGCGGCGGCCCAGGCGTCCTACGACTCCGCCAAGACAAAGCTCGACCTGCTGCTGCACCCAGGCGCGGGCGATATCTCCATGGCCCAGGCGAGCGTGGGCATCGCGCAGTCCGCCGTGGACTCCGCGAAGGCGAAGCTGGACGCTCTGAAGAACCCTAACCCCGCGGACATAGCCGCCGCGCAGGCGAGCGTGGCGTCGGCGGAGCAGACTCTGGCCGCCCTAAATGCGCCTCTGTCCACCGACGTGCAGCTCCAGCAGGAAGCCATTGCTCAGGCCCAGCAGACGCTGTCCCTCCGCCAGAATCCGTACACCCCTTACGACATTGTGCAGGCACAGTCCTCCGTGGCGCAGGCGCAGGCCCAGGTGAACAGCACGCAGAAGCAAATAGACGGGTCGAAGATTATCGCGCCGTTCGATGGAGTCGTCACGGCGGTCAACGTGCAACAGGGCATGGGCGTGAGCGCGTCAGCGGTCGTTATCCAGATGAGCGAGGTAGGCAAGCTTCAGGTGGACGCCACCGTGGACGAGGTGGACGTCGCCAAAGTGCGCACCGGACAGCTGGCGAGCCTTACCCTGGACGCGCTCCCGGGCGTCATCATCCCCGCCCGCGTCGGGCTTATCTCCTACCTCGGCACGTCCACAAGCGGCGTCGTCTCGTACGACGTGTACCTGGATATTCTGTCCGACCAGCAGACATTCGCGAACGGGTCCCGGACGGGCGCGAGCGCTTCTCCCTCCCAAACGCCCCGCGCGGGCGCTACCGCATCAGGCACGCCGCGAGCGGGAGGGACGGGCGCCGCCCCGTCGGGGACACCGCGGGCAGGCGGCACGGGCCGGCCCGCTGGCTCCAATGGACAGCCGGTGGACGTCCTCAGCCTGCTTCATCCCGGGTTCACCGTTCTCGCGAACATAACGGTTGATCAGCGCAACAACGTGTTGACCGTGCCCGTCAAGGCCGTGCGGCAGTCGGGCCGGGACCGCGTCGTCCGGGCGCTCGTGAACGGCGTCGTCGAGGAGCGGACGGTGACGACGGGGGTCACGGACGGCCAGAACATTGAGGTCACCAGCGGCCTGCAGGAAGGGGACCTGGTGGTGGTTGAGAGCGCGCAGGCGGCGTCACGGGCCACTCCCACCTTCGGGGTCGGCGGCGGCTTCGGCGGCGGTTTGCGCGCGCCCGGGCGCTAAGCGCGGGCCGCGTGGAGCCCTCCATGCGGGCGCCAGTAAACACGGGGCGGGGAGACAGGTAGATACCACTCCCCGTCCCGCGCATGTCACCTTCGGGTCCCGGTCAGCCTTCCCTCTACAGGTAGCGCGCGCCCGCCATGCACACGACGATGGCGACGGACAGCGCCACCAGCACCCGTGTCAGAGTCCTGACCCTGCCCGCCATCCCCGCCATGCGTTGCGCTTCATCAGGCGTCGGGGGCCGCCCCTTGATGCTCGCGCCAAGCTTCATCATCCTGATTCCGAGGGGCGTCACCATGCCGAAGGATATGACGGCTGACACAAGCGTGATTACAAGGCCCGCCAGAATCGCCCATCCCCAGTTACTCCCGCGCTGGAGAAAATTTCCGCGCAGCAGGTACATCAGGATGCCGCCGGTCGCTATGACGATGGTGAAGCAGAGCACCTGAATGCGCGTCATCACGGGCATGACCGAGCCCATGACGGGGCCCTGCACGGCGGGACCGAGAGCGCGGAGTCGAGGCTCCAGAATGAGCGTGGCGAAGAGTCCGTTGCCCACGAGGAAGATGCCGAAGCCTATGTGCAGGCTGCGCAAAACAACCATTATCGCGTCCATATACCCTCCCCGGCGCGAAATGTGTGCATCTTAAGTCACGGCGTTTCGCGGCGTCAAGCCATCGGCGCGCCCAGCACGGGAGATCAGGAGCGGAGGAGCATGGTCAAAGCGGCGCGCGGAGAAGGCGCGTGGGGGAGTGGGATAGTCCGAGGCGCGGGCGCCATCCTGGGAGGTGGGGAATCTGCGAAGGGGGAAGCTTTCGCCCCGCCGTCAGGAGAAGGGTCAGCCGGAGAGGCGTCCTACGCCTTCTCCACTTCCTCGATGAGTGCGGCGAACATGTCCTTTTCGTCCACAACGCGCACCTTGACGCCCTTGCGGAAGATGACGGCGCGCCCGCGTCCGGCGGCCAGCCCCACGTCGGCGTCCTTGGCCTCGCCGGGGCCGTTCACCTCGCACCCCATCACGGCCACCTTCAGCTTCTTGCCCATCTTATTGATCAGCTCGTCCACCTGGTCCGCCAGCTTGCGGATGTCCACGTCGGCGCGGCCGCAGGAGGGACACGCCACCAGCACGGGGCCTTTCTCCCGCAGGTTGAGCGACTTCAGGATTTCGTAGCCGACGTACACCTCGTCGCGGGAGTCACCCGCCAGCGAGACGCGGATGGTGTCGCCGATGCCTTCCCACAGGAGCACGCCCAAGCCCACGGCGCTGCGCACCGTGCCGGACTTGACCGTGCCGGACTCGGTGATGCCCAAGTGCAGCGGGTACGGGACAAGCTCCCCAATGCGCCGGTACGCCTCCACGGTGGTGGGCACGTCGAACGCCTTCATGGATATCTTGATGAGGTCGAAGTCCAGCTCCTCCAGCAGGCCGATCTCCCACAGCGCCGTCTGGACCATGTGGTCCACCACACTGGGTGCTCCGGCGGGGCCGCCCGCCTTGGCGAGTCTGTTCACCCCGTCCGTCAGCCGGGAAGCGCCCGACTTCTGGCCGATCAGCCCCACGGGAGGCAGGCTCCCGAAGTTCACTCCCACGCGGATGGGAACATGCCGCTCCTTCGCCAGCCTGACCACCTCGCGCACCTTGTCCGGCTCGCGGATGTTGCCCGGGTTCAGGCGCAGGCCGTCCACGCCGCCCTTGAGCGATTCAAGGGCCAGGTGGTGATGGAAGTGGATGTCGGCGACCAGCGGGATGTGGATGCGCTTCTTGATCTCCGGGATGGCCTTCGCCGCGTCCATGTCCGGCACGGCGCAGCGGATGATCTCGCAGCCCGCGTCCTCCAGGCCCTCAATCTCCCTGACCGTGGCCTCCACGTCGGAGGTGAGGGTCTTGGTCATGGACTGCACGCGGACGGGCGCGTCCCCGCCCACGTCCACATTGCCGACGTATATCTTCTTCGACAGCCGGCGCGCGCTCATCGCAGCAGGCTCTCCCCCCGAATCAGCCGCGCGATGTCGAAGAACGTGACCACGACAATCATCGCGATAAGCACCGCGAAGCCCACCAGGTGCACGAAGCTCTCGCGCTCCGGCGAGATGCGCTTGCCCCCGCGGATGACCTCAATGACCACAAACAGCAGCCGCCCGCCGTCCAGCATGGGGATGGGCAGGATGTTGAAGAAGGCCATGTTCATGCTGAGAAGGGCCGCCAGCTCCATCAGCGCGAGGACTCCGCCGAGGGTCGCCACCTCCCCTGTCATCTGCGCGATGCCGACCGGGCCGGCGAACTGCGGAGCGGTGGTGCCGGAGAACCATGTGATGATGGTGTTCTTGGCCAGCACGAGGGTCTCCACGCTGCGCTGCACGCCGTAGGGGACCGCCTCCCAGACGGGCTTGGACAGGACGACGCTGCGCACGCTGCCCTCGCGGAGGGTGAGGCCCATGCCCGCCAGCCCTGACGCCGCCACCTTTTCCACCGGGCCGGATACGGACTGGACCTTGCCGTCCCGCTCCACCAGGAAGGTCAGCCTGCGCGACGCTTCGCCGTTCATCTCCTGCTGGAAGGCCGCGGCCAGCGCGCTCCCCGACGAGGCGGGCGCTCCGTTCATCTGGATGATGGCGTCGCCGGGGTGCAGGCCGGCCGCCGAGGCCGGAGAGCCCAGGGCCACGTCCTGGACCACCAGATCGCCGGTGCGGACGAGGACGCCCGTTGCGCCCTGGCCCTGCGGAGGGTTGAAGCGCGGCACGATGCTCTGAAAGGTCTTCACCTCGCCGTCCCGGCGCACCACGAAATCCAGCGGGTTGCCCAGATTGATCTGAATGAGATAGGAAAGCTCGGCGGAGCGGTTGATAGTCTCACCGGCTATCTTCTGGACCACGTCCCCCGGCCGGATGCCCGCGCGTTCCGCGGGCGAGTTGGGCGCCACGGCCATGACGCGCACGTCCCCCGCGATGCTGGACTGCGGAATCATGGCCGTGATGGTGAACAGCAGGACAGGCAGCAGCGCGTTCATCCCCGCGCCCGCGGACAGGATGATGGCGCGCTTCCACGCAGCCTGACGCGCCAGGCTGCGCGGGTGCGTGGGGTCTTCCTCTCCCACCAGCTTCACGAACCCGCCCAGGGGCAGGATGTTGAACGAATACTCCGTCCCGCCGCGCTTGACGGCGAAGAGCCTGGGCGGATAGCCAAAGCCGAACTCCACGACCTGGACGCCCGAAAGCCGGGCGGTGATGTAGTGGCCCACCTCGTGCACAAGGACGAGGATGATGAGGACGCCAAGGAAAGTCAGGATACTGAACGCGGTGTCAATATACGGCATATGCAGCTTCTTCTCGTTCTACGTCGGGACCTGGTTCGCGGTGAACTCCCGCGCCCATGCGTCCGCCGCCAGGATGTCCTCCAGCGAAGGCTGGCGCACCGGGTGGTGTGCGTCCAGCGCCGCCTTGACCAGCTTGGCGATATCCAGGAATCCTATTTGCCGGAACAGGAACATCTCCACCGCCACCTCGTCGGCGGCGGAGAGCACCGCGGGGTACGTGCCGCCCGCCTTTCCGGCCTCCAGCGCCACCTGGTAGCACGGGAAGCGCGACGGGTCCAGAGGCTCGAAGGTCAGGTGCCCCACGGACACGGGGTCCAGCCGGGGAATGTCCGGGTTCGCCCATCGGTGGGGGTACGACAGCGCGTACTGAATGGGCATGCGCATGTCGGGAGGGCAGATGACGCCCTTCACCGACCCGTCTCTGAACTCCACCATGGAGTGGACCATGCTCTCCGGGTGGATGACCACCTCAATCTTCCGGTACGGCAGGTTGAACAGGTGGTGGGCCTCAATCACCTCGAAGCCCTTGTTCATCAGCGTGGCCGAGTCAACGGTGATTTTCTTGCCCATGCGCCACGTGGGATGGTTCAGCGCCTCCTGCTGCGTGACCTGCTGCAGCTCCTCCGGCGCCCGGTGCCGGAATGGGCCGCCGGAGGCCGTCACGATGACACGGGAGATGTCCTCGTCGTTCTCGCCCCGCAGGCACTGCCACACGGCGTTTGGCTCGCTGTCCACCGGCAGTATCGTCGTCCGGCAGCGCTGCGCTTCCGCCACGACCATCTCTCCGGCCATGACCACGACCTCTTTGTTTGCCAGCGCCACGGTCTTGCCTGCCCGCAGCGCGGCCAGGGTCGGCGCCAGGCCCACCCTGCCCACCGTGCCCACCATGACGATCTCCACGGCCGGGTGGGCCACCATCTCCTCCATGGAGACGAAGCGGTAGGTCTTGTCGGAGACGGCTATTGGCTGCTCGCTGCCCAGGAAAAAGCCCAGCTCGGGCTTGAACTCTTCAATCTGCTGCCGCAGGGCTTCCCGATTGGATCCCGCGGCCAGGCCGATGACGCGGAAGCGGTCGGGGAAGCGCCGCACAATGTCAAGCGTCTGGCGGCCTATTGAACCCGTGGAACCGAGGACGACGAGGCCCCGCATAAGGTACCTATCCTTTCGCCAGTATCACATAATAATAAACGAGCAGAAGGGGGATGACAATAGAGTCATACCTGTCCAGGACGCCGCCGTGCCCGGGGACCAGCCGGCCCGCGTCCTTGACCCCCGCGCTCCGCTTGAGCAGGGACTCCGCCAGGTCGCCGAGTTGGGCCGCGATGGCCATGCCGGCGCCCAGCGCCACGCCTTCCACGAACGACAGCGGCAGGCCGAGAACAGCCGCCAGCACCGGCGCGGCCACCAGTCCGGCCAGAAGGCCCGCGACCGCTCCTTCCTGCGTCTTGCCGGGGCTGATGGCGGGCGCGAGCCGCCGCCGCCCGATGGCCCGCCCCACGACGAACGCCGCCGTGTCCACCGCGAAGGTGGTGAAAAGCAGGAACAGGAGCCACCGGGGCCCGTCCGGCCTCACCTCCAGCCGGGCCGCGTGTCCCAGCGTCCAGCCGACGTACAGGATGCCCGCCAGCGTCCACGCCCAGCCCAGCGCCGCGCCGTCCGTATCGCCGCGCGCCAGGAGCAGGAGCAGGGAGAGGACGACCGCGCCCGACAGGAGCGGAACGGAGTAGTCCGCGCCGGTGAAGCCAAACCCGTTGAGGGTGAAGAGAAGGATGAAGAGCAGCCCCAGCAGCCGAAGCGGGCACGCCTCCGCTTTCGGGGCCAGGTGGAGAAACTCCCACCCTGCGGCCAGGGCGATGGCGGCCAGGAGGACGGCGAACCAGGGATTGCCCAGCCAGACGGCCGCCACGAGGAGCGGAATGCCGACGGCGGCGCTGACGAGACGCAGGCGCATGGCCTGGTTCAGCGCTCCGGCTCGTGCGACAGCCGGGCGGCCTTTCCGTTGCCCTCGACCACGCCGCCGAAGCGGCGCTCTCTGAGGGCATAGGTGCGCAGCGCTTTGTCCACCTCCGCCGCGTCAAAGTCGGGCCAGAACGTGGACGTGCTGTAGTATTCGGCGTAGGCGGTCTGCCAGAGGAGGAAGTTGGACAGGCGCATCTCGCCGCCCGTGCGGACGACCATGTCCGGGTCGGGCAGGCCCGCCGTGTAGAGATAGCGGCCGAGCACGCCCTCGTCAATGGTCCGCGCGGGGACGCCGTCCGCGACGATGCGGCGCACCGCCTCGATGATCTCGGCGCGGCCGCCGTAGTCGAACGCGAAGCAGACGGTGATGCGCGTGTTGCCCCGCGTCATCTCCACACCGTCGCGTATCTCGCGCTGGACGCTGGGGTGGAGACGGTCCAGGCGGCCCAGGTGGAGCATGCGGACGCCCTGCCGGTGCATCTCCTGGACTTCCTGGTGCACGACCTCCTGAAGGATGCCGAGAAGGCCCTGCACCTCCTCGTCGGGGCGGCTCCAGTTCTCCGTCGAGAAGGCATACAGCGTGAGCGTGGGGACATGGGCGCGCGCGAATGCCTCAATGGCGCGGCGGATGTTGTTCACTCCCGCCCTGTGGCCCGCGATGCGCGGCAGCCCTCGCTGCCGGGCCCAGCGCCCGTTGCCGTCCATGATGACGGCCACATGCCGGGGCAGAGGCGCGGAGCGCCCGTCCGAGGACGTCTGGGTGACGTCCTCTAGGTTATCCCTGGACAAGGCATCAGGATGGTGACGCACGCTCTGCATTCCATTGCGCGTGTAACCCTTACACGCGCATGACCTCGGCCTCTTTCGCCTTGCCGAGGTCTTCTATCGCGAGGATGTGCTTGTCGTGGAGCTTCTGGACTTGGTCGGACGCGCGCTTCAGGTCGTCCTGGGACATCTCCTTGTTCGACTCCATCTTGCGCAGCGCTTCCAGCGCATGGGTGCGCACGTTGCGGACGGCGTTGCGGCTCTCTTCCACGCGCTTGCGCAGCACCTTGACCATCTCCTTGCGCCGCTCCTCCGTCAGGGGCGGCACCGCCAGGCGGATAACCTGCCCGTCGCTGGAGGGGGTCATGCCCACGTCCGACTTCAGGATGGCCTTTTCAATCGCCTGCATGGCGGTGCGGTCCCACGGCTGTATAACGATAAGCCTGGCCTCCGGGATAGAGATGCTTGCGAGCTGCTTGAGCGGCGTGGGGGTGTCGTAGTAGTCCACCACAAGGTTCTCCACCAGCGCGGGAGTGGCCCGGCCCGTGCGGACGGTGCCCATTTCGCGCTTGAGGGCCTCCACGCTTTTCCCCATCTTTTGGTCGGCGTCTGCGAGTGTTTCAGGTATCATTGCTTAACCTCCGAGGAGCGTCCCGGCGCGGGCGACCCGGTGGCCGGGGCATCGTCGTAGAGATAGGTGCCGATGGTCTCGCCCGTCAGCACACGTTGCAAGGCGTTCGGGGCGGCCAGGTCAAATACGATGACAGGCAGGCGGTTCTCCATGCACATGGAGAGGGCGGTGCTGTCCATGACTTGCAGACGACGGTTGAGAGCCTCCAGGAACGTGAGCCTTTCGAACTTCCGCGCATTGGGATTGAGCTTGGGGTCGGAGTCGTACACGCCGTCCACGCGATTCTTGGCCATGAGCAGGACGTCCGCGCCGATTTCAACGGCCCGCAGCGCCGCCGCGGTGTCGGTTGTCATGTAAGGATTGCCCGTGCCCGCCGCGAAGATAACCACGCGTCCTTTTTCCAGGTGGCGTATGGCCCTGCGGCGGATGTACGGCTCCGCGACGGCCTGGACGGTGATGGCGCTCTGCGTCCGTGTGACGACGCCCAGATGCTCAAGGGCGTCCTGTAGCACCAGGGCGTTGATAATCGTGGCCAGCATGCCGGCGTAGTCCGCCGTCGCCCGGTCCATTCCGCGCGCCTGCGCTCGGGCGCCTCGCCAGATGTTGCCGCCCCCCACCACCACGGCCATCTCCACACCCTGGCCCTGGGCCTCCTGAATTTGCCGGGCAATGCTCTCGGCTACCTCAATGTCAATGCCCGCAGTCCGCTCACCGGCCAGAGCCTCGCCGCTGAGCTTGAGGAGCGCCCGTTTATATATGGGCTTCCGGGGCGAAGTCACACGGTCCTCCTGGGTCGCCCCGTGGCCCCGATCCATCGGGGCGGGACGTGGAGTAGTGCCCGGGCCAGCTCGCGGAGCCGCGGACGGCTAGTCGCCGAGCTGATAGCGGGCGAACCGGCGCACGCGGATGTTCTCGCCCACCTTGGCGATGACATCCGTAACGACATCCTGAACGGTGCGGGCGCTGTCGCGGATGAAGGGTTGGGACAGCAGGCAGACCTCGGCGGGATTGACGCCCTCCGCGTCACGGGGAGGGATGTCCTCGCGGCTGATGTAGCGGGGGTTCATGGCCGCCACCTGCATGACGAGCTCGTGGGCGAGGGCCTTGAACTCATCAGTGCGGGCCACGAAGTCGGTCTCGCAGTTGAGCTCGACGAGCGCGCCGATGCGTCCGCCGCCGTGCACGTACGCCTCCACCAGGCCCTGCCGCGTCTCCCGCTCAGCCTTCTTGGCTGCGACGGTGAGACCCTTCTGCCGCAGCGCCTCGCGCGCCTTGTTGATGTCTCCGCCTGCGTCCACCAGCGCTTTCTTGCAGTCCATGATGCCCGCGCTGGTCTCTTCGCGGAGCGTCTTGATGGCGTCTGTTGTTATATTCAACGAGGAATCCTCCTACGATTGTGCTGGTAGGGCCGACGACGCTTGTCGGGCAGGCGCCTCGCGCGCGCCCGCACTCCGCGGACGCTCCCTGGCGTGCGTCTGGGGAATGGCGTTCACGGAGGAAGCGGGGAGCGGGCTAGCCCTTGGCCTCCGCCGGGACGTTCGGAGCGTCGGCGGCCTTCGCGGAAGCCTCGCCGTCGCCCTCGTCCTCCGGCTGGCGGGTGGCGATTCCTTCCAGAACGGCGTCAGCTATCTTGTTGGTGATCAACTTGATGGACCGGATGGCGTCGTCATTGCCGGGAATGAGCTGGTCAATCACATCGGGGTCGCAGTCGGTGTCCACCAGGCTGACGATGGGGATGTTCACGCGCCGGGCTTCGGCGACGGCGTTCTTCTCCTTGCCGGGGTCCACGATGAAGATGGCGCCGGGCAGCTTCGTCATGTTTTTGATGCCGCCCAGGTACCGGTTCATCTTCTCGATCTCTTCCTCTATGCCGAGGACCTCTTTCTTGGGCAGGACGGACAGCTCGCCTTTGAGCTTGCGCTCCTCCAGGCGGACCAGGTGGTCAATACGGGTCTGGATAGTCTGGAAGTTGGTGAGCGTGCCGCCCAGCCAGCGCTGGTTGATGAAGTACATGCCGCAGCGCTTGGCCTCTATCTCAATGGTCTCCTGCGCCTGCTTCTTGGTGCCGACGAAGAGGATGTTCTGTCCGTTGGCGACGGTGTCGCGCACGAAGTTGACTGCACGGGTGAGCATGGTGAGGGTCTGCTGAAGGTCAATAATGTGGATCCCATTGCGCTGGGTGAAGATGTAGCGCTTCATCCGCGGGTTCCACCGGCGCGTCTGATGTCCAAAGTGAACGCCCGCCTCCAAAAGCTGTTTCATCGAGACGGTCTCGAAGTTGTTCTGGGACGGTCGAGCCACAGGCTGGCTCGGGGGTGGCGGAGGCGGTGTCGTCAATGTTTGTGTTTGCGTTTGCTCCATGCTCCCTACCTTCAGCGCCGGTGTTACCGCGCCGGATACTCTTGACAAGCCAAGTTAGGAGTATAGCATAGTCGGGTGGGAGGCGGCAACCCCGTGTGCTGGTCCAGGATTCCGGGCAGTGTTTTCTCTCCAGCTTCCGCTGTCGGGCCGCGGCAGGACGCGCTGCCGCTGGCCGAGGACGCCGCGCCGCCGGGATAGGCGGATGCGGCGCGCGCGAGGTGCGGGCGTCGTTGGATCAAGTCCTAAAGCGAGGTGAACGCTTACTGATACGTCTTGTTCATGTTGAAGGAATAAGAAGTCTCAGCCTGCGCGTGGTACACCTCATAGCTGACTTCCAGGTCTTTGTCCGCTACCATATAGTTATTGAATGGCAAGCTGTTTTGCACGACGCGCTTGTAACTCCCGCGAATGGAAAGTGATCTCACAATATTTCGCTTAGACACGCCTGCGACCCATACTGCAGCCTTCATCGCGATTCCGGGGTCGGCGTTCACTATGAGACTATTCACAGTGTTATCATCCACCTTGCTGTACGCAGAAGCGCCGGTTTCATGAAAGGATATGCCCACGGGAAACGGATTGTACGTCGCTTTGTTTTTATCGGCGTCCAGATAGTCATCAAAGGGGAGGTCGGCGGGTTCAAATTTGGGGTCTCCTGATTTGGACAGGCCGGTATAAACGAAATCGAAATAGTTGTCATACGTTTCCACGTTGATGACCAACCCACCATATACGATGTTCTGACAATAGAGGTATTGCATATAGTTGCTATGGCTATTCGCCCGGATTTCGAACGGCCATCCCATGTGGTCAATCCACATGGGGCCGAAGAAGTTCCCCCTGCAATCTACGATAGGTGTGCCCATAATCTGGACTCCGAGCACCCAAGGCGCCCCGTTGGTGATCCAGATAGGCAGCGTGACGCTATTTTGCATGGCTATGGGCCGTATCCCGATAATATTGTTTTTCCCTCCCAAGTCCATCTTGAAATTGCCAAAGGAACAGTTCGCTACAGGTACGTCCGTCTGGTTTTGAAGGATGCCTATGTCCTGATTAATGACGGTGTCGCCAACATACTTAAGGACAGTCTGCCCTGGTCCCTGACCAACAAATGCCATATTGTTCTGCGGATAGTCCACAAGTTTGTCGAGCAGAAACTCTCCATTCGCCAGAACAATGCCCTTCTTTTCTTTGCGAGCTTGCTTGAGCGCCTTGGCGAACGTGTCATTGTGCACATCCCCGGTGCACACGTAGTCGGCCTTGTCCAAGAAGCTCTGTGAGGAGTTAGGGGCTGCAATTATTATGCTATCGTTTTTTGATGTGTCATCCCCTCCTTCCAACGGACCGGCGCCACGTAACATGGAAGGGACCGCCAAAGGGATGGACCCCGCCAAGGCACTCTTGAGAAACTGCCTCCGCGTGGTGAGCATGAAGCACCTCGTGAGACCAGGCTCCTGTGCCAACAATGCCCGGAGACCAAATCGAGACCCAGCAAGTGCAGGGAGCCCTCCCGCGGCGCCGCACACCTCACGCCGTCACTATACCCCGCGCATCCAGCGTGTCAAGAGCCTGTTGCTTTTATCCCATAACGCAAGACACAACAACACGCTTCTCCTGACACACCCGCCCCGCGGAATTCTTCGGACGGCGTTCAAAACACTTGTGAAAACTTCCGCTATCCGGTACAATAGGCTACAATAATCGCTTGACCATGTGTTTTTGATCGGCGCAGGAGGAGGCGTCATGACCACCGCACCCTCAAACATACGGCCCGTGCGCATTGAAGAGGAGATGCGCAGCGCCTACCTGGACTACGCCATGAGCGTCATCGTGTCGCGGGCATTGCCCGACGTCCGCGACGGCCTCAAGCCCGTCCAGCGCCGCATCCTCTACGCCATGCACGAGCTGGGCCTGCGCCCCAACTCCCCGTACAAGAAATGCGCCCGCATCGTCGGCGAGGTGCTCGGCAAGTACCATCCCCACGGCGACGCCCCCGTGTACGACGCGCTGGTCCGTCTGGCCCAGGACTTCACCTTGCGCTACACCCTGGTGGACGGCCAGGGCAACTTCGGCAGCATTGACAACGACCCGCCCGCGGCCATGCGCTACACCGAGGCCCGGCTGGGAGCCATCGCCGAAGAGGTGCTCGTTGACATCGAAAAGGAGACGGTCAACTTCTCCAGAAACTTCGACGACTCGCTGGAGGAGCCGCTGGTCCTGCCCTCGCGCCTGCCGAACCTGCTGGTCAACGGCGCCGCGGGTATCGCCGTCGGCATGGCGACCAGCATCCCGCCGCACAACCTGACCGAGGTCTGCGACGGCATCATTCACCTCATTGATAATCCGGACGCGCCCATTGACGAGCTTGTCCAGTTCATCAAGGGGCCGGACTTCCCCACGGGCGCCACCATCATGGGCCGCTCCGGCATCCAGAACGCCTACGCCACCGGCCATGGCCGCGTCCTCGTCCGCGCCCGCGCGGAGATCGTGGAAGAGCAGCGCAACCGCAAGTCCATCATCGTCACCGAGATTCCGTACCAGATCAACAAGGCCGCGCTCATCGAGAAGATCGCCGAGCTGGTCAAGGACAAGAAGGTTGACGGCATCAGCGAGGTGCGGGACGAGTCCGACCGCGAGGGCATGCGCATTGTGGTGGAGCTGAAGCGCGAGGCGCAGCCGGAGCAGGTGCTCAACAACCTGTACAAGCACACGGCCATGCAGTCCACGTTCTTCATCAACATGCTCGCGCTGGTGGACGGCGCGCCCCGCGTCCTGAACCTGCGCCAGCTCCTGCACCACTACATCGAGTTCCGGCAGGTGGTCGTCCGCCGGCGCTCCGAGTTCGAGCTGCGCAAGGCCCGCGAGCGCGACCACATCCTGCTGGGGTTGCTGCTGGCACTCGACCAGCTTGACGCGGTCATCAAGACCATCCGCGAGTCGCCGGACGTCGAGACCGCCCGCGCCAACCTCATCCAGCGCTTCGGCCTGGACCAGATACAGGCGCAGGCCATCCTGGACATGCAGCTCCGCAGGCTGGCGGCGCTGGAGCGGAAGAAAATCCAGGACGAGCACGCCGAGCTGGTCAAGACCATCGCCGACCTTGAAACGCTGCTGGCCGACCCCAGGAAGATACTGGCGAAGGCCAGAGCGGAAGTCGTTCAGCTCAAGAAGGACTACGGCGACGAGCGCCGGACGGAGATCACGGACGAAGAGGTCAAGGAGTTCCGCTTCGAGGACCTCATCCCGCACCAGGACGTGGTCATCACGCTCAGCAACAGGGGCTACATCAAGCGCCTGCCCGTGACCACGTTCCGCCTGCAGCACCGCGGCGGCCGGGGCATCATCGGGACTGTCGCGCGGGAGCAGGACGTCATCCAGCACCTGGAGGTCGCGGATACCCACGATATCGTTCTGTTCTTCACCAACAGAGGGCGCGTATTCAAGTTGAAGTGCTTTGACCTGCCGCACGAGCAGTCGCGGACGGCCAAGGGACTGCCGCTCGTCAACTTCATCAAGCTGGAAGAGAACGAGCGCGTGACGGCCATCATCGCCGTGCCGCCGGAGGAGTTGAAGGAGGGCATGGGCGAGAAGGCGGAGCCGGAGGCGACGCCGCCCGCCGAAGGCGCGGCGCCCGTGGCGACGCCCGTGCCCACGCCTGTGCCCGCGCCCGCAGTCGCGGAGGCGGAGCTGGAAGTGGAGGAGGAGGCGCCCACGGGCCGCTCCATCATCTTCTGCACGCGCAACGGCGAGATCAAGAAGTCACCGCTGTCCCGCTTCCGGAACATCCGGGGCAGCGGCCTCATCGCCATGAACTTGGAGAAGGGCGACGAACTTGTCTCCGTGAAGCTGGGCAGGCCCGCCGACCAGGTCATCATCACGACCGAGCGCGGCCAGTCCATCCGCTTCTCCACGGACGACGTGCGCTCCCGCAGCCGAACAGCCGGCGGCGTCCGTGGCATCCGCCTGGAGCCGCGCGACACGGTCATGTCCATGGACATCATCGAGCCGGACTCCTACCTGCTGACCCTCTCGTACAAGGGGTTCGGCAAGCTGACGGACCTGAACCGCTACAAGACGCAGCACCGCGGCGGCAAGGGCATCCTGACCTTCAAGGTCACGGACAAGACCGGCAAGGTCGCCGCCAGCCTTGTAGTAGAGCGCGAGCATGACATCATGCTCATCTCCGAGAAGGGCATCGTCATCCGGACGACGCTCGACGAGATTCGCGTCACGGGCCGCAACGCCCAGGGCGTGACCGTCATGAAGCTGGAGCCGGGCGACCAGGTGGCCTCCGTGGCATACCTCAATCCACGCGGCGGCGGCGACGACACGCCGGGCGGCAAGGGCGGACGCGCCCAGGACAGCGCCGCCGAGGCCGACGAGGAGCCTGAGCCCGCCCCGGGCGAGGAGACCACCTCCCGCCCGGGCAAGACGCAGGGCAAAGGCCGCGGCGCGAAAGCCGAGGGACGCAAGAGCGCCGCGCCTCGCGCCGCGAAAGCAGCACCCAGGGCGCCGAAAGGACGCGCCACGCGCAAGGCGGGCGCGCCTAAAGCGGGCAAGGGCAAGGCCCCCCGCGCGAAAGCCGGCGCCGCCGCAAAGGGGCGTCCGGTTCAAGGCAAACTTAAACTTAACGTAGAGGCACCCAAAGCGGGCAAAGGCAAGGCCCCTCGCGCGGCGACGGCCAGGGCCGCTCCCGCATCTCGGGTGCGTCAGGACAAGGCGAAAAAGGGCGCGCCCGCGCGGCGCACCGGCGGACCGCCGCCCGGCAAGTCAAACAGGAAGACTAACGCAAAGAAGTAGCGCGTCCACCCACCGAAGGCGCCGCGCAACACTCCGCGCGGGGCCGATGCCCATCCCCACACGCAGCCCCAGACTATCCGTCCCTCATGCCCGGCGTAGTTTCTACCTGCAGACGTCCATCCACAGATATGCTTCTTTCCTTGACAGTCCACCACATCCGAGGCTAGAATGCGGATGGGCAGGACATTCGTCCGGCCCCTTGTTATGTGCGCGGCCCGGTGGTGTAGCGGCCTAACATACCTCCCTGTCACGGAGGAGATCGTGGGTTCGAATCCCATCCGGGTCGCCAGTATCAGCAAGCTGGCCATAGAGGACTGCCGCACGCAGTCCTCTTTCTTTTCGTGACGCCCGGCTCAAATCTATAACTTCCCCCCGCCGGGTTTCTCGAAGCGCGCGTCGCGCTCGTGAAAGGCGGTCTTCGTCCCCTTCTCCCGGCGCTCCCTGAAGAAGTTGTGGTCCTCCGGCTCAAACTGCAGGTTGGTCCCCAGCGTGTGCCCCATGTACCACTGGCTGAACGCCTTCGTCACCCCCAGCGCCTCAAGCGCCTGGTGCGTGACGGCCTTCCCTATCGCTATCCCGTCCGCGGGGAACTGGGCGAAGGACTCCGCCATCGTGCGGACCTCCTCCTCCAGCTTGTCGCGCGGGACCGCCAGGCTGACGAGGCCGAGGCGCTCCGCCTCCTTGCCCGTGAACTTGCGGCCCGTGTAGCACACGAAGTTGGCGCGGCGCAACCCCATGATGAGCATCTGCAGCAGGCTGACCTTGGGGCCGACCAGCCGGTACTCCGGGTGGCCCAGAGTAGCATCCTCCGCAGCTACCGCCACGTCGCAGCAGAGCTGCATCAGGCTGGAGCCGCCCAGACAGTGACCGTGTATCTGCGCGATGGTGATCTTGGGGTGCAGCAGGATGTCCCGCCAGACCTCCGCGATCCAGCGGTCGCGGCGCAGGCGGACGCGCTGATTCGGGCGTCGGCTGCGCTCCTCCTCCGTGCGCCCGTCGTTGAACCCGTAGGGCCGGCCCACCGCTTGCAGGTCGTGCCCCGCGGAGAAGCACGGCCCCGCGCCCTTCAGGATGACCACCTTGACCGCGTCGTCCTTGGCCGCCTCCGCGTAGGCCGCGCTGATCTCCGCGCGCATGGCGTCGTGGACCGCGTTTAGCTTCTCCGGGCGGTTCAGCGTGATGGTCGCTATCCGCTTCTCGACTCCATACAGAATGTACTGGTAAGCCATCCGTGTCTCCTTTCGATTTCCCGTGGTCAGAGGCCAGGGGAGTCGTCGGCTCGGTTCGCCATCAAGACCTCGCGGGCGAAGATTCGGATACGGACGCAATATAGGTGGAATGTGTCCCGTCGTCAACAACGCGACTGGTTGGAGAGCGCGGGAGAGCAGAAAGAGGCCCTATGCGCGGCGCCTAGCGCTGCCGCATCCGGGGGTCGAACGCGTCGCGGAGGGCGTCGCCCAGCAGGTTGAATCCAAAGACAGCCATTGTCATGGCAAGCCCGGGGAAGACGCCCAGCCACGGGGCCTTCTCGGCGTACTGCAGCCCCGCTCCGGACAGCATGGAGCCCCAGGACGGAGTGGGCGGCGGCGTGCCCAGGCCCAGGAAGCTCAACGACCCCTCGGTCAGGATAGCGATGCCCAGCGCCGCCGTCGCGATGATAATGAACGGGGCCGCGCAGTTGGGCAGCACGTGTCGGAGCAGCACGCGCCCGTGCGTGCAGCCCACCGCGCGCGCCGCCTCGACGTACTGGTTCGCCCGCACCATCAGCGCCGCGGAACGCATGACCCGCGCGGCCCGGGGCACCTGGACGATTCCGATCGCCAGCACGACGTTGTTCACGGAGGGGCCGAGGGCGGCCACGATGGCCAGCGCCAGCACCAGCGCGGGCAGGGACATGAACGTGTCCATGACACGCTGGATGAGCATGTCGGTGCGACCGCCGAAATAGCCGCTGATGATGCCGAACACCGCGCCTCCCGCCTGGCCCAGCACCACCGACAGGACGGCCACGTAAAGCGATATCCTGGCGCCGTAGATGACGCGGCTCAGCACGTCGCGGCCGAACTCATCGGAGCCGAGAAGGAACCGGGCGCCCGGCGGAGCGAACAGTCTGTCGTAGTTGATTCTGTAGGGGTCCTGTGGAGCAATGACTGGCGCGAGTATCGCGGTCAACAGCATGATCAGGCCAATGGCGCCGCCAACCGCCCCAATGGGGCTGCCGCGGACGAACGCCCGCAGGCGGGCGAAGGCGCGCACGCCGCCGGCGAGCGAGGGGGTGCTTACGAGAGACGTGTCGCGCTGCATGGTCTAGGCCTGGAACGAGATACGGGGGTCAAGCCAGGCGTAGACGAGGTCCACGAGCAGGTTCGACACGAGGATAACGAGCGCGAAAAGCATGACGATGACCTGCACCATCGGATAGTCGCGATAGGTGATGGACTCCACCAGCGAGCGGCCCAGTCCGGGAATGACGAATATCGTTTCCATGATGACGGTGCCGCCGAGCAGGAATGCAAACTGGATTCCCATCAGGGTGACGATGGGAATGAGGGCGTTCTTCAGCGCGTGCCTGTAGATGACAAGCCGCTCGCGCAGCCCCTTCGACCACGCGGTGCGGATGTAGTCCTGGCGCATCACTTCCAGCATCTGAGACCGCGTCATGCGGCTGACCACGGCCACGAAGTGGTAGCCCAGCGCCAGAGCGGGCCAGATGATCTGCTGCATATTGGTCACGGGGTCGTCGAACACGCTGGAGAATCCGAGAGGCGGTATCCAGTCGAAGAAACGCACCATGGCCAGAATCATCAACGTGCCAATCCAGAACGTGGGCGCGGCCAGCCCCGCTATGCTGATGAAGCGCATGGCGTAGTCCAGCCACGTGTCCTGCCGGATGGCGGAGACGACGCCCAGGGGAAGAGCGATGATGGTTGCGATGACTCCCGTCAGAACGGCCAGCTCCAGCGTGATGGGGAAACGTCGCTGTATCTCGTCCAGCACCGGCTGGTCTGTCTTGAGGGAGCGTCCCGCGTCCAGCGTGGCGAGGCCCCATATCCAGCGCCCGTACTGCTCATAGATGGGCCGGTCGGTGCCAAGTTGATGCCGAAGCGTCTGAAGTTGCGCCTGCGAGACAGAGCCTTCGCCGGAGTTGCCCGCCAGGATCATCATGGCGACGTCCCCTGGAAGAACGCGCATCAGACCGAAAATGAGCAGCGAGACTCCCAGCAGGACGGGGACGAACATCAGCAACCGGCGTGCCAGATACTGCCCCATGACCCCTCTCACCTGTCCGGCCAGACTTGCTATGGAGTAAACGTTTGATTCTGTTGACGCGAGAAGAACGGGGAAGCGGAACATGAGCGCTCAGTGTCCCGCACCTGGCGCCAGCGAAGCAGCAGTGCGGTCCCCGTCATGAGGACGATGTCACGTATGCCACGACATGCTGAAACCGGGGCGCGATTGCCTTATGTCCGGCCCCTCTGGTTCGGCTTGTCCGTGCGCTTCTGCACTGACGCGTATTATTGCTGCGAGAAGAATCGGAAGTCAAGCTCGTGATCAGGGTCAGGCGCGTATCGGAAACCAGCGGGGAACTCGCAGGGACGGCATGCTGGTGCCGTCACGGGCGTGCACAGAGCGGCCTTGCGGAGGGCGACGCGCCTGGTGCCGCTCCCGCTCCGCCACTTCTGTCTTGCTCTCCGTCCCTTCGATTTATTGTCGGTGGGCTGGTCTCTGCAGGATGTCCGCCAGAGCAGCAAAGCTTTCAGCTTGACACCTGCCCTATAATAAGCGCGGAACTCTGAACCACGAGCGGATGTGACGCCATGCCTTTTGTTGACTATGAGCCCAGGGGCCACATCGTCCTGATCACTTTGAACCGCCCGGACAAGCTCAACGCCATCAATTCCAAAATGCTCGAGGAGATGGCCGCCGCGTGGGCACGTCTGGACCAGGACGCGGAGGCGCGCGTCGCCGTCCTCACGGGCGCGGGCCGCGGGTTCTGCGTGGGGCTGGACATGAAGGAGATGGTCGAGGGCACGATGAGCCCCACCGTCCTGCAGACCATGACGCCCAACCGCTTCTCGCCGCGCGTGCAGTCGAAGCCCGTCGTGGGGGCCATCAACGGCCCCGCCATCGGCGCGGGCCTTGATTTCGTCGCGATGGACTGCGATATCCTTGTGGCGGCGGAGAGCGCCACCTTCGGCATGCCGGAAGTCATCGTCGGCATGGCGTCGCTGGGGTCCCCCTTCGCCTGGGCCAACGTCCCGCGCGCCGTCGCGATGGAGATGTTCCTGACGGGCGAGCCGATCACCGCACGGCGCGCGTACGAGGTGGGGTTCGTCAACCGCGTCGTGCCGGACGACAAGGTGCTGGAGACGGCGATGGAGATTGCGGAGCGCATCGCCCGGAACGCTCCCAACGCCGTGCGGCAGTCGCGAAAGAACCTCTCGGACGCATGCCAGGCAAGCGACGCCTCCCGCATCAGCGAGACATTCGCCGCGCACCGTCCAGACATGCGGGAGTCCGCCGCCCGCGGAGTCAACGCGTTCAGCAAGAAACAGCAGCCCACCTGGTAGTCCTCATTCTCTGCGTCGAGTAACACGACCTTTACGGAGGTGTCATGGGCACCATCAGCACGCACCTGCATGCGAGCACCAAGGAGTTCATCGAAGGAATCGCCAAATCTCTGCACAAGATGTCGGGCGGACTGCGCGCCGAGTCGCATTACCTGAAGCCCCTCCAGATTGAAGAGGTCATCGCGGACATGGACGCCTTCGGCATCGAGAAGTCCGTGCTCCTGCCGCTGGACCTGCGCACCACCGGCGACGGCTACGTCCCCAACGACCACATAGCCGCGCTGGCGCGCAAGTTCCCGGACCGGCTGATCGGCTTCTGCTGCGTTGACCCGCACATGGGCGACGAGGCCATCCGCGAGCTTGAGCGCAGCATCAAGGTGCTGGGCCTCAAGGGCCTGGGCGAAATGGACGGCACCAAGCAGAACTTTATCCCCTCCAACGCGAAATACTTCCCCCTGTACGATCGGTGCCAGGAGTTGGACATTCCCATCGTGTTCCACACGGGCAACTCGCCCGGCTATCCCATTGACCAGGCGAACCCGGCGTACATTGACCGCATCGCCTACAACTTCCCGAAGCTCCGCCTCTGCCTGGCCCACATGGGCTGGCCCTGGGCGGACGTGGCCGCCGCCATCGCGTGGAACAAGCCCAACGTGTACGTGGACATCAACGCCCTCCGACTTAAGTACCTTTCGCCAGCCGTGGTCACCATGATGAACACGGTCATCCAGGACAAAGTCCTCTTCGCGCACGACTATCCGGTGTTCCCCACGGCGAAGATGATGAAGGAATTCGAGGAGCTGCCGCTGAAACCGGAGGTCAAGAAAAAGATACGGGAGGCCAACCCCCGGCGGTTCCTGGGTCTATGACGAGCGACGGAGTTTCAACCCCAAACATGCCCGCGCGTAGCGACAGAGGACGATGACGACAAAAGCCCTGGAAGGGGTCCGCGTTATTGAATACGGTTCCTTCATCTCCGCGGCCTACTGCTGCAAGCTGATGGCGGACCTGGGCGCCGACGTCGTCAAGGTCGAGCACCCCGACGGCGGCGACGAGGCACGGTGGCACGGCCCCTTCCTCCACGACGAGCCGCATCCTGAGCGCAGCGGCCTCTTCCTCTACCTTAACCTGAACAAACGGGGCGTGACCCTGGACACCTCAACGCCCACGGGCCAGCGTCTCTTCCACGAGCTGGTCGGCGGAGCGGACATCCTGGTGGAGAACTGGCGTCCCGGATTCCTCGCGACGCGCGGCCTGGACTATGAACGCCTGCGCCAGAGTAACCCACAACTCGTCATGACCTCCGTCAGCCCGTTCGGCCAGACCGGCCCCTACCGGGACTACGTGGCCTATCACCTTAACGCCTGCGCCGTGGGCGGCGTGTGCACGGTGGGCGAGCCGAACCGGGAGCCTCTCGCCTACCCGCTTTATCAGGGGCACTATCAGGCGGGCGTTCACGCGGCGACGGCCACGCTCGTGGCGCTGCTGCAGCGCGACTTCGGTGGCGACGGCCAGTACATTGACATCGCCGAGGCCGACGTGTGGGCCAGCTACCACGGCGGCGGGGGACTCATGGCCTTCCTCCAGGAGGGCCGCGTCAAGATGCGCACCGGACATCGCACCATGGGCTTCTACCCATGGTGCGTCCTCCCCTGCAAGGACGGCTACATCAGCGAAATCGCGGTGCAGGGCTATCAGTGGAAGCGATTCCTGGAGCTGATGGGCGGCGGGCGTGTGCCGGACTGGTACGCCAAAGACCCCCGCTTCCAGGACCGCCTGGAACTCAGCCGCAAGTACGCCGACGAGATGGACAAGCTGCAGGCACCGTTCCTCATGCAGCACACTAAAGAGGAACTCTTCCAGATGTGCCTTGAGCGACGCATTCCCTTCGCGCCGCTCTACACCGTGGAGGAGGTGGTCAAGCACCCGCATCTGCGGGCGCGCGAGCATTTCGTCGAGGTGTCAAGTGAGGATGCGGGCCCGTTGACCTATCCGGGCGCGCCGTACAAGCTGTCGGAGACGCCGTGCGCATACGGGCGTCCGGCGCCCCGCCTCGGCGAGCACAACGCGGAGGTCTTCAAGGAGATTGGCCTCGCCGCCGCGGACCTGGCGGAACTGCGCCAAACAGGTGTCATTTAGTGTCCCGCCCTGGAAATGCGTGGCATAGTCCATGGGGGTGCAGGGCCGCCCTGCGGGCCCGCCGGAGTGTCTGGGAGGTGTCCTCCCAGATTCGTACTATTTCTCTCCCTTCTCCTGCAGGAGAAGGGAGACACAGAGGGATAAGGTATCTGTCGTAGGGTTGAAGGCACGTTATCCGCGGGACGCGCAAGGGCCGGGTTTCCGTGCGGCGCATCGTCAGTTCCATCCCGCGCTCCGCGGACTGCAAGGCCACTTTAGAAAGAGAGAGCAGAAGGTTGCCGGTGGGTAAGTATCCCCTAGAGCGGTTCCGGGTCATAGACTTCGGCACGGTCATCGCCGGGCCGCTGGCGGCGCGCATCTTCGCGGACATGGGCGCCGAGGTCATCAAGGTCGAGACCTCCAGCCGCCTGGACGCACTCCGCATGAGCGCGGACAACTTCGCCAAGGACCCGGAAAAAGACCCCATGTACCACACCATCAACCGTAACAAGCTGTGCGCCACCGTGGACTTGACGAACCCGCAGGGCCGCGACCTTCTGCGCCACCTGGCGACCGTGAGCGACGTCGTCATCGAGAACTTCTCGCCGCGGGTCATGTCGGGCCTCGGCCTGGACTACAACACCCTGCGGCGCTACCGGCCTGACCTGGTCATGATCTCCCTGTCCGGCGCCGGCCAGTACGGCCCCCTGCGCGACCTGCCCACGTACGGGCCGACCGTCGGCGCGCTGGCGGGGCTTGACGCGCTGGCGGGCTACCCGGGCGAGCGCGCTCTGGGCACTCAGGGCGTCTATTGCGACCCCAGCGCCGCCGCTCACGCGGCCTTCGCGGTCCTCGCCGCGCTCCGGCACCGCAACCGCACGGGCCGGGGTCAGTACATTGACCTGGCCCAGTGGGAGACGGCGATAAGCGTGACCGGCGAGGCCATCATGGAGTACACGATGACGGGCCGCAGCCCGACGGCGCTCGGCAACACCCACCCACGCATGGCGCCGCACAATACGTACAAGTGCAAAGGCGACGACAAGTGGATTGCCGTCGTCGCGGGGTCGGACGACGAATGGCGGCGTCTCTGCGAGGCCATCGGCCAGCCCGGCATGGCGACGGACACGCGCTTCGCGGACCGCTTCCAGCGGCTGCACCATCAGAAAGAGCTGGACGCTATCATCGCCGCATGGACGCGCGAACGGGAGCCGTACGAGGCGGTGGAGATACTCCAGCGCGCCGGCGTGGCCGCCAGCCCCGTGCTGGACACCGGCGAGCGCTTCTTCGACCCCCAACTCCAGGCGCGGGGCGTCCACGTGGAGGTGGAGCACCCCGCCACGGGAACGGATATCATCTATGGCATCCCCTGGAAGATGAGCGGCACGCCGACGGACATCCGAACTCCCGCTCCTCTGCTGGGACAGCACAACGGGTACGTCTTCGGGGACGTTCTGGGCATGGGCGGTGATGCAGTCCGGCAACTGGTGGAGCAAAAGGTGCTGACGTAACGGCGCGGCGCCCGTGGACACATGTGAACAGCTCAGCGAACGCTGCGGATACTGGATAATGTGAAGGAGGAGTCATGGCCAAGTACAAGTACGTCATCTACGAGAAGGAAGGGAACGTCGCCACCATCACGCTGAACCGGCCGGAAAAGCTCAACGCCATCGTGATGCTCGGCTACGGCGAGGACTATCAGGACCTGATGCGCGCTCTGGACGAGGCGGCCGAGGACGACGATGTGAAGGTCGTCGTTCTCAAGGGCGCGGGCCGCGCGTTCTGCTCCGGCCAGGACCTCTCCCAGGTGGGCTTCGTGTACGGCTTCGGCACGGGCAAGCCGGGGGAGCGCCGCCCCAGCCAGCGGGCGCGGCTGCGGCTGGACCGCAAGGGCTTCGAGGGGCTGTTCCGCATCCTGCTGCACCCCAAGCTGACCGTGGCGCAGGTGCACGGGTACTGCCTGGAGGCCGGCCTCGTCCTCGCCATGTTCTGCGACATCACCATCGCGGCGGACGACTCCGTCTTCGGCTTCCCGGGCCAGCGGCTCGGCTTCGCGGGCAGCGGCGAGCCGGACATCCAGTTCCTGGCGCTCACGATAGGGCTGAAGCGCATGCGCTACATGATGCTGACGGGCTACCGCTTCGGCGCCGACGAGGCGCTGCAGATGGGACTGGTGCAGGAGGTCGTCAAGCGAGACAAGCTTCAGGAGCGCGTGGACACCGTCGTCAGGGCCCTGTGCACACTGCCCAAAGACGGCATCGCCATCGGCAAATCGCATCTCCATATGATCTATGACAGCCTGGGCGTGACCAGCGGACTGTCCCAGGGGTACATCATGCACACAATGTTCACCAACCTCCGTTTCGAGGAGGGCGAGTGGAACTACTTCAAGTCCCGGCGTGAAGGGGGCGCACGAGACGCTTTCCATCAGAAAGACCAGCTCTGGAAGGAATTCGAGGACACGCGGAAGTAGCCGGAGCGCGCCCGCCGGAAGCGGCGCGGTACCGTGTGCCAGTCATGAACATCGTGGAGGTGGCTGATGGCGTTGCGAGTTGACGTACGCGTGCCCGCGTGCCGTCCGATACCTGAGGTCGTGGACTTCGTGCGCCAGTGCGACAAGGCCGGGCTGGACGGCGTCGGCCTGCTCGACTCCCAGTTGATTGTCCGCGACGTCTACGCCGTGATGGCGGTGCTCGCCCGCGAGACGTCGCGCATCAAGCTGACTGCGTCCGTCACCAACCCGGTGACGCGGCACCCGTCCGTCCTGGCGTCCGCGATGGCCACCGTCGCGGAGCTGGCGCCGGGCCGCGTGGAGTTCGTGCTGGGGTCCGGCTACAGCGCGGTCCGCACCATAGGCGTGCCGATCGCGACAAGCACGCAGATGCGCGACTCCGTGCTGACCATCCGCCGCCTCCTGCGCGGCGAGATGGTGCAATTTGACGGCGCCAGAAGCCACCTGTCCTTCGCTCCCTCGTTCCCCGTCCCCGTGTGGGTGTCGGCGACAAGCCCGCGCATGATTCGGGTCGCTGCGGAGGTGGCCGACGGCGTTCTCCTGCACACCGGCATGAGCCCCGGCATCTTGGCGACGGCCCGACGCTACATCGAGGAGGGCGCGCGCCTCGCCAACCGGAACCCCGACGACGTGCGCGTGGCGGTCTGCCTGCGCATAGCCGTGGCGACGGACGCGAAGACCGCCTTGGAGGAAGGACGCTCCGTCTTCGCTAGCTGGGTGCTGGAGAAGCACAGGGCGCGCTGGCTGAAGGCTTCGGGCATCCCCGTCCCGGAATACGACGAGCTTCCGGCGGAAGCGCGCGCCGTCTATCCCGACCTGACGCATCCGGAGGACCCCGTGGCCGCCAGCAAGGCGACGTCCTTCCTGAGCGACGACCTCATACGGTCCGTCTCTGACGTTCTGGGCATGGTAGGCCCCGCCGATGTCCTGTTCCAGCGACTCCGGGACGCCGAGAAGTGGGGCGTCAATCACGTCTATCTGATGCCAGCGGCCACCTACGAGTTCCCGCACGAAGTGGTAAACGCATTCAAACGGCGGGGAAAGACAAAATAACCCGCATAACCCCTATAGTTGTATTGCCGAACGGGGAGAAAACAGGGCATGAGTCCAGAACGATTGCAGGGGAAGACGGCCATCGTCACCGGCGGTGGCCGCGGCATAGGCCGGGAGATAGCGCTGCGCCTCGCGGCGGAAAAGGCGAACGTCGTCCTCTCCGCGCGCACCCGCGCTGAGATTGAAGCCGTGGCGAATGAGATACGGGCCTCTGGCGGGGCCGCCGTGGCGGTGCCCGCGGACGTGGGCTATGGCAAGGAGGTGGCCCCCCTTTTCCAGAAGGCCGTCGCCACCTTTGGCAAGGTGGATATCCTGGTCAACAACGCCGGGGCCTACCCCATCGGCGCCGTCGCGGACTTCCCGGAGGACGCGTGGGACGCCGCCATGCGGGTCAATCTGAAGTCCTTTTACGTCTGCTCGCGGGCCGCGCTCACGACCGGCAAGATGCTGGAGCGCCGGAGCGGGCATATCATCAACATAGCGTCCATCATGATTCGGCGCGAGGCGCCCAACTTGGCCATCCACGCCTCGTTCAAACATGGCGTCCTGGGCTTCTCAGAGTCCCTGCGCCGGGAGGTGTCGCCCGCGGGCATCCGCGTATCGCTCGTATGCCCCGGCCCCGTGGACACGGCGCTGCTGCGCTCCGCGGAGGCCCAGGAGATGGTCCAGCGGCGCGAGCGATGGATTCAGCCCGGCGACGTGGCCGACCTGGTCCTGCACGTCGCCACGCTGTCGGAAAACATTAATATCAGCGAGGTCCACATCATGGGGACGTGAGCTACATCTCCAAAGAAGTGTTGAAAACATCTCCCTACCTTGACGGGCATCGTTTCCCGGCGCTAGACTTGAGTTGGTTTCGTCGAAACAGCCTCAGCAGCCTTCGGTACACCCCCAACCATCCTTCGACGAGCACCAGGAAGGCGAAATGACGTACGAAACGCTCCTCTATGCCAGGGACAAAGGCGTGGGCCTCATCACTCTGAACCGTCCCAAGGCCCTGAACGCCCTCTCGTCCCAGATCCTGTCCGAGCTGGACAACCTGCTTACCGCTATCGAGTCGGACGAAGAGACGCGCGTGGTGGTGATCACCGGCGCGCGCCGCCCGGACAACCGGCCCTGCTTCTCCGCGGGCGCCGATCTCAAGGAAATCGCGGAGAAAGGCCCGCTCACGCTCAAACGGAAAGGCCTGGTCGCGGCGGTGGAGGCGATGGCGACGCTGGACCCCGTGGAGAACCAGGTGCAGTCCCTCTGCGACCGCGTGGAGAGCTTTGGCAAGCCTGTCATCGCCGCCATTGACGGCGTGTGCACGGCGGGCGGCCTTGAGCTGGCGCTCTCCTGCGACATGCTCATCGCCGCGGAGACCGCCCAGATCAGCGACCTGCACATCAAAAACCTGGGCGTGCTGGGCGGCGCTGGCGTCACCACGCGCCTGGCGCGGGCCGTCGGGCCCGCCAAGGCGAAGGAGATCGCCTTCACCGGCGACCCCATAGACGGCAAGGAGGCGTGGCGCATCGGCCTGGTCAACCGCGTCGTGCCACCGGCGCAGCTCGTGCCGGAGGCCATGGCGCTGGGCCAGAAGCTGGCGACCATGCGTCCCGAGGCCCTCCGGCTGGCGAAGGCATCCATCAACGCGACCATGGACATGGACTTCCGCCAGGCGCTGCGCTATTCTTACCTCTGCTGGACCGCTCTCGGCGACACGTCGGCGGGGGCGAAGGCTTTCGCCGAGCGGAGCGGAAAGGCCCCCAGCCGCTAAGCCCCGACGCCCGAAAGAAAACACTTTGCGAATTGCTCCGTCGCCTCGGCTAAGGCGGCGGTACGACACAGGAGGTCGCAACCGATGGCGAACGGCACGGGCAATAGCCCGACCCCCCCGGCGACCAAAGAGGTCATGGTCCTGGAAGGTCTCTTCCACCGTTCCTCCGGACCCGGCGACAAGGCCTATCTCATAGGGAGCACGTGCAGCGCGTGCGGGTACGTTGCGTTCCCGAAGCGCGTCGTGTGTCCCGCGTGCGTCCGCGAGAACACCATGAAGGAGACCCCTCTCAGCACCCGCGCCAAGGTGTTCAGCTTCACCGTGGCGCGCGTAGCGCCGCCCGGCTTCACCGCACCCTACCTCCAGTCGTGGGTGGACGTCGAGAAGGGGCCTCGCATCTTCTCGCTCATCGCGGGCGTGGAGCCCACCGACGATGCTCTGGTTGAAGGACAGGATGTCGAGCTAGTCATCGAGAAGATCCGCACGGACGAAGTGGGGAACGACATCATCGGGTACAAGTTCCGACCCGTGAGCAAGGGAGGCAAGTCATGAGAGACGTAGTTGTTGTCGGCGTCGGCATGCATCCTTTCGGCAAGTTCCTGGACAAGAGCCTTAAGGAGCTTGCCCGCACCGCCATCTGGAATGCGCTGAAGGACGCGGGCATGGGGCCCAAAGACATCCAGGTGGCCTATATTGGTAACTCGCTGGCCGGCCTGATCACCGGTCAGGAGGGCGTGCGAGGCCAGACGGTCATGCGGGACTCCGGATTCAGCGGCATCCCGGTCATCAACGTGGAGAACGCCTGCGCCAGCGCCACCACGGCATTCCGGGGCGCCTGGCTTGAAGTCGCATCCGGCAACGCGGACGTGGCACTGGCCGTGGGGATGGAAAAGATGTTCCTGAACGACACATCCAAGTCCCTCCAGGCCCTCATCGCGGACTCAGAAGTGGAGTTGGCGAAGATGGGCATCCAGTTCACTGCCTACTACGCCATCTCTCCGGAATACAACCTGAAAAAGTACATGAAGGACTACAACGTCACCCAGGAGCACTTCGCCAAGGTGACGGTCAAGAACAGCCAGAACGGCTCGCTGAACCCCTACGCCCAGCACAGGAAGCCCCTGACCGTGCAGGACGTGGTCAACTCGCGGATGATCGCCTATCCCCTCACGCTCTACATGTGCTCGTCCATGGGGGACGGCGCCGCCGCCGCTATCGTCTGCACCCCGGAGGTGGCGCGACGCTTCTCCTCCAAGCCACAAGTCCACGTGGCCGCCTGCGCCCTGCGCTCCGGCATGTTCCGGCGCCCCGATGACACGGAGACGCCCAGCTCGGTGTCGCTGGTGTCCCGCCAGGCCTACGAGAAGGCGGGCATAGGGCCGGAAGACGTGGACGTGGCGGAGGTCCACGACGCCATGGCCCCCGCGGAGCTTCTCATCTACGAGGAGCTGGGCTTCTGCAAGAAAGGCGAAGCCAAGCGGCTGATTGACGAGGGTGTCACCAGCCTGCATGGCGCCAAGCCGGTGAATCCCAGCGGCGGCCTCGCCGCCAAGGGCCACCCCGTCGGTGCGACCGGCCTTGCGCAGATCAGCGAAATCGTCTGGCAACTGCGCGGAGAGGCCGGCCCCCGGCAGGTGGCGAACCCCAAGGTTGGACTGACGGAAAACGTAGGGGGCGTCGTAGATGGAGAGTCGGCGGCCTTCACCACCACCATCCTCAAAAGGTAAACTCGCCGCGCATATGGACTGGAGGGAAGAGTACCGCCGCAAGACGGTCGGCCCGGAGCAGGCGGTCGGCCACGTCAAGTCCGGCGACCGCGTGGTCTTTCCCGTGGGCCGCGAGCCGCTGGCGCTCGGCATGGCGCTCATGGCCCGCAAGGACGAACTGCGCGACGTCCGCGTCTTCCTCCAGTCGCCGCACCGCGACTTCCCCTGGTACGAACCCGGATGGGAGGACTCCTTCATCATCTCGGTCGGCTTCGTGATGCCTATCGTGGGCCAGATGATGCAGGAGCGGCGCTGCGACTTCACCGTGGGCTTCCTGGACTTCTCCTTCGGCCCGGGCGCTCAGGAGATTGATGTGCTCATGATGGAGGTCTCTCCTCCCGACGAGCATGGCTTCTGCAGCCTGGGCGTCTCCATCTGGAACAAGAAGCAGCAGGCGGAGCGGGCCAGGCTCGTGCTCGCCGAGGTCAACAAGAACGTCATCCGCACGTTCGGCGACAACTTCATCCATGTCTCTCAGATAGACTATTTCGTCGAGCACACGCCCTCCGGCAGGCAGGTGCAGAGCCATGACCTGCTGGGCCGCGGCGAAGAGGGCGAGACCCTCGACGAGCGGATGAAGCGCATGGCCGGCTACGTGAACGCTTTCGTGCGCGACGGCGACACGGTGCAGGTGGGAGCGGGGCGCTTCTCGGAGGGCCTGGTCATGGGCGGCGTCTTCGACGGCAAGAGCGATCTGGGCTGGCACTCGGAGGCGACGCCGCGCGGCGTCATTCCCCTTATCCGCCAGGGAGTCATCAACGGCTCCCGCAAGACGCTGCACAAAGGGAAGGCCGTCGCCACCGCCTTCGGCGGAGGCTCGCCGGAGGACATCCAGTACATCCACATGAACCCCATCTTCGAGCTTTACAGCGTGGAGTACGTGGACAGCGTCCTCACCATCGCCGCGCACGACAACATGCTGGCGATGAACCAGGCGCTCATGGTGGACCTGACCGGCCAGGTGAACGCGGAGTCGTTTGGCCCCGCCATGTACAGCGGCGCGGGCGGCCAGACGGCCTTCGCCATCGGCGCGGTGCTCGCGAAGGGCGGGCGCAACGTGACCGTGCTGCCGTCCACGGCCAAGGGGGACAAGGTGTCCCGCATCGTCCCCATGCTGCCGGAAGGCTCCATCGTCACGGTCCCACGCAACGCCGTGGACATCGTGGTCACGGAGTGGGGCGCCGTCCAGTTGCGCGGCAAGACCCAGCGCCAGCGCGCCGAGGAGTTGATAGCCGTGGCGCACCCGGACTTCCGCGCGGAGCTTCGCAAGGCGGCGCGCAAGCTCTACTGGCCGTAGCTACTTTCCTGCACGAACGAGGCGGACATGAAGATTCCCCACGTCGGCACGCGCACCCGTGAGGAGCCGCTCTACGGCCCGGGCGTCCTGCCCGCGGACGCCGTGCGGCCCCACACCTATGAAGGCATCATCGTCGGCGAGCTGATGGGCCCCATCGAGTACCAGCTCAAGAAGGAGAGCCACCGCAAGTCGTGCGAGACCATCGAGCTGTACCATCGGTGGTTCTGGGACGAGTCGCCGTGGGGCCCTCCGCTGCTGCTCCCCTGCGAGACGTGGTGCCAGGCCCGCGTCCTCTCCCGCTGGAAGTACGGGCCGATGAACCGACAGCTCTGGACAGCGGCCACGTGGGAGTTCTACAAACCGGCCTTCGTGGGCCAGAAGCTCACCGCCTGGCTGCGGGTGCTGGACAAGTACTGGAAGCGCAACAAGCCCTACGTGCTCACGGAGAGCTGGTGCGAGGACGAGAAGGGGAATGTCGTCCACCGGGGCGTGGAGGAACTGCTCCTTTTCCTGAGCCTTCCGCCGGACGTCCGGCTGCACGGCGGCCAGCCCGGCGCGACCGCCGCGCCGACCCCGGAGCCGTCGTCGCAGGGCAAAGCCGGGTCGGCATACGTGCAGCCCGCGCAGCAGCCGCCCCTGCCGGAGCAGCCGTGGCCTCCGCTCCGCAAGGGCGCCGCGTCCCTTCAGGCGTCCCGCGAGACGCCCGTGGGCTTCGTGCTGCCGGGCCGCTCGTGGACCGTGCGGTTCCGCAGGGCGTGGGAAACGGAGCACTGGACGGACAACGTGCACCGCGCGGACGGCATACAGAAGCACGGCTTCAAGGATGCGCTGCCGGAGGGTGACCACATCACCAGCAAGCTGATTGAGCCGCTGGTCGGGTTCTTCGGCGAGGAGTGGTACCGCTCAGGGCGCATCAGCATCAAGGTGCTGCCCATGTACGGCGGCGACGTCCTGCAGCAGACGTGTGTCGTCCGCGAGAAGGCGCCGGAGAAGGCGGGCGTCCGGTTCCACCTGGACGTCGCTCTGGTGAAGCCCAACGGCGACCGCGGCCTGGTGGGGACGGCGAGCTGCGTCGTCCCGTGACCCGGCGGGAGCGCCGCGCTCCCGCCGCGAAAGCCGCACGGCTTACTTTCCCAGTAGGTGCCTGCTGATCACCATGCGCATGACCTCGTTGGGCCCCTCGCCAATCTTCCGGATGCGCGACTCCCTGTACCAGCGCTCCAGAGGAAGCTCCCTGCTCACCCCGTAGGCGCCGTGCACCTGAATAGCCCTGTCCACCACGCGGCTCAGCACCTCGGATGAGTAGATTTTGGCCACAGCCGCGGCGTGGGCGAAGTCCTCGCCCCTGTCGAACACCCAGGCCGCATCCCACACCAGCCAGCGGCACGCGCGTATCTCTATGTCCGACTCCACCAGCATCCACTGGATCGCCTGACGCTGGGAGAGGGGCTGACCAAACGTGCTTCGCTTAGGTGCGTAAGCTATGGCCATCCTCTGGGCGGCGGCGGACACGCCGAGGCTCGCCGCCGAGTAGGGGATGCGCTCGCGGGCCAGAAACTTGTGCGCGAGGATACCCCAGCCGCCGTTGACCTCTCCCAGAACGTTGCGCGCGGGCACGCGCACGTCCTGGAGCACAAGGTGAGCCGGGTAGAAAGGGCGCAGAACGGGCATCGGCTCGGCTGATATCCCCTTCCAGGACTTCTCCACGATAAAGCAGGTAAGACCCTCGCGGCCCCGCGCCGCGTCAGTGCGCGCGAAGACGAGGCCGTAGTCGGCCTGCAGCCCGCCCGTCACGAACACCTTCTCGCCGTTCAGCACCCAGTCGTCGCCTTCGCGGCGCGCCGACGTCTTGATGGCGCGCGCGGGGTCCGAGCCGCCCGAAGGCTCCGTGATGGCGATGAAGGAGCGGCGCTTTCCCTCTATGGTCGGCTTTGCGTAGCGTTCAACCTGGTCGGCAGTCCCCTCGTAGAGGACGGGAGGAGGGGGCAAGCCGAACGTTCCGTAGCCGGAGCCGTACAGCCCGTTCCGGTGCTGGACCATCTCCTCGTGCGCCACGGTGTAGCTGAAGCAGTCCAGCCCGCCCCCGCCGAGCTCGCGGGGGGTGTCCATGCACCAGAGGCCGTTCTTGCGCGTGAACGCGCTCAGGCGCTCGTAGTGCGCGCGGGGCAGCTCGAAGGCGTCCGTCTCGAGCTCCCGCTCCAGCGGGACGATATGCTGGTGAACGTAGTCGCGCACCGTGGCCTGGAGCAGACGCAGATGGTCGGGAAGCTGGTAACCGGAGGGAAGCATGATATACCTCCAGCGCAAAGGTCGGCGTCATTCTAACGCGGACAGCGGCAAGACGCCAGTCGTACGGGGCGTTGACATCCGTGTCGTTCGCGCCTAGACTGGGGCCATCTCAGGCTGGGAGCGCCTTTATGGGCAATACCGCTACGGCGGAGGCAAGCCAGCTTGTCGCGTGCGTGCGCCGGTTCGTCGCCGACGAGGTGGCGCCCGTCGCCAGCGCCATGGAGCACCGCGACGAGTATCCCACCAACCTCGTCCGCCGCATGCGCGAGCTTGGCCTTTTCTCCATGACCATCCCCCGAGAGTACGGCGGGCTGGGCATCAACACGATGACGTATGCGGCGGTCGTGGAAGAGCTTTGCCGCGGCTGGATGAGCCTGAGCGGCATGCTTCACTCGCCGGGATGCACGCATCTTCTCACTCACTACGGCACGGATGAGCAGAAGCAGCGCTGGCTGCCTCGCATGGCGAAGGGAGACATCATCGGAGTGCTGGCGCTGACGGAGCCGAATGCGGGCAGCGATGTTCAGGCCCTGCAGGCCACCGCCGTCCGGCGCGGCGATTCCTACACCCTGAACGGCACCAAGCAGTTCATCACCAACTCCGTTCACGGAGGGCTGTTCGCCACTCTGGTCAAGACGGATACCGCGGCCCAGCCCCCGTACCGCGGCATCAGCTGCTTCATGTTGGAAAAGGACACGCCCGGTTTCACGGTGGGACGCAGCCTGCAGAAGCTGGGGTACAAGGGCGTGAGCACGTGCGAGCTTCACTTCCAGGACGCGCAGGTTGCAGTCAAAAACCTCCTGGGCAACAAGGAGGGTGAAGGCTTTTTGCAGCTTATGAGCGGCCTGGAGCTGTCGCGCATCCACGTGTCGGCGCGGGCGCTCGGCGAGGCGCAGGCGGCGCTGGACGCGGCGGTCCGGTTCGCGGGCCAGCGGCAGACGTTCGGCAAACCCATCGCGCAGCACCAGACCATTCAGGTCAAGCTGGCGGACATGGCGACCCGACTGGAGGCGGCGCGGCAACTGGTCCTGGCCGCGGCGGCCAAGAAGGACAGGGGTGAGCGGTGCGACCTTGAGACGGGCATGGCGAAGCTGGTCGCCACCGAAGCCTGCGCGGAGATCGCCATCGAGTCCATGCGCATCCACGGGGGACGCGGCTATCTCAAGGACTACGACGTGGAGCGCTACTTCAGGGACGCCCCATTCATGGTGATTGCCGACGGCACGAGCGACGTCCTGAAACTGGTCATCACGCGCAACCTGCTCAAGAAATATCTCATTTGACCGCATGACCCCAGTGCCGACGAAAGGCCCTCTTTCCAAAGCGGTCACATACGCTGAAACGATAGAAATCTAAACATGGAGGAACCTCATGATCCTTGGGACCGCCTCAACCCTGACCCCGGTGGACTACCGCCTGCCGTCCAAGCAATGGCGGGCCGCCTTCCGCTGGGACTGGAACGAGAAGTGGGAACAGAACATGCACCGCGACTACGCCAAGAAGTTCGGCTACAAGGGCGGCCTGGTCGAGGGCGATGTCGTCTTCGAGCACATCATTGACATCCTCATCCAGTTCTTCGGCGAGCCCTGGTACGGCGAGGGCGAGATTTTCGTCAAGGTGCTGCCCATCTACGAGGGCGAGCTTCTGACCACCGGAGCCGTCGTCAAGGAGCGCAAGGAGGAAGAGCGCGGCGTGCGCCTCAGCCTCGAAGTGTGGATGTCGAAGGAGGACGGGAAGCCCGGCGTCATTGGCAACGCGAGCTGCCTCGTCCCCTGGCCGTCCGCGTCCCCGCAGAAGGTCAAGCCCGTCAAGCTGAGCCACGAGGGAATATGGACGCGCAAGGAGCCCAGGTTCGGCCCGGGGCCGCTGCCGGAAGAGTACACGCCCATCACCTATGACGCCGCCGTCGTCGGCGAAATCATGGGACCCATCGAGTTCACCATCAGCGAGGCGAGCCACAAAAAGCACACCGCGTTCCAGCAGATATACCATCGCTGGTTCACCGAGGAATCGCCGTGGGGAGGACCGATCCTGTACCCCTTTGAGACGTGGTGCCAGGCGCGCGTCCACTCCCGGTGGAAGTATGGCCGCATCAACGAGGCGCTGTATGCCTCCGCCAGGTGGAAGTTCTACAAGCCCGCGCCTGTCGGCGAGCCCCTGTTCGGCTGGATGCACGTCGCGGACAAGTACATGAAGCGCGGCAAGCCGTACATCCTGACCGATAGCTGGACGGAGGACGCGAAGGGACACGTCATCATGCACGCGCGGGAGGAACTCGTGCTGATGCATGAAATCAAGGGGATGAAAATTCGATAGTCCGGCGCGCCCTGCGCCGTGCTACCTCCACGAAAGGAGGCTGGACGAAACTCCCTATGATTGTTCGCATGCCGGAGCGCTTCTATTGCGCGCTCTCCAACTGCACGGACCCCGCGCGGGAGACCGAGTTCAACGCGTGGTACGACAGGACGCTGATCCCTACAATCATGGTCGTCCCCGGCGTCCGCGCCGCATGGCGCTACGTCAGCACGCACCAGCGCCCCGGCGAGGCCAAGTACGTGGCTCTCTATGATATTGACGAGGATATCCGACAGGTCGTGCTCAATCTTCGGGCCAACAGGGAGCGCGTCGGGCGCGAGGGAAAGTGGAGCGACTGCATTGACATCCCCTTCACGAGCACGTTCCGTCGCATCCGCACGGACGTTGCGCCGGGGCAGCAGGCGCCGGCCCAGTCCGGCCCGGCCAGGATGCCTCGCGCCATCCTGCTTGTCCTGTCGCGCTGCACCGACGCCGCGCGCGAGGCCGAATTCAACGACTGGTACAATCGCGTGCACATTCCGGATATCTTTCAGGCGCCGGGCATTCTCTCGTGCTTCCGGTACGAGAACACCCATCGCAAAGAGGGAGAGCCGCACTACCTGGCGCTGTACGAGTTCGCGTCGGACGACGCCAGGACGATCATGCAGGGCCTCAACAAAGTAATGGAGGCGAAGCGGCGCGAAGGACGCATCAGCGATTGCTACGAGCGATGGCTGAACAATACCTTCATCTGTATCTATCCTACGGAAGGGACTTGACGAGCGATGGGAATTCTGGCACCATCAGGGCGATTTTGATGTCCGCTGGTTTGCGCGATGAGGCGGCTTTCGCCCTGATGGTGGCCTGATTGGTCGGACGTCGTCGAAAAGACATTGTCAAGGTGGTCACAGCCCTCGGTCCAGGAGTTGAGGCCCGGGCCACAGACGCCACGTAGCTGTGTGAAGGAGGAGCCATGCGTTTCAACCATCGTAGGTACCTTGTGATTCCAGCGCTTGCAGCAACCCTTGTGATAGCGAGCTGCGCTCCCGCGGCGCCAACTGCGCCTGCGCAGCCTGCGGCGCCCGCGCAGCCTGCCGCTCCAGCCGCGCCGGCGGCGCCCGCAGCGCCCGCTACGCCGCGCCCCGCAGCGCCCGCGCCCACGGTCGCGGCGCCACAGCCCGCCGAGCAGCCGCAGTACGGCGGGACGTTCATCACATGGGTCTCGGGGGAGCCCGCCTCCCTGGACCCCCAGCGGGAGACCCGGTCGTTTATCGGCCTGCAGACCTCCACGACGCCGTACAGCACACTGCTGCAGTGGGACCCCGCTCGCCCTGCCGAGAGTAAGATCATCGCTGACCTTGCGGAGAAGTGGGATGCCTCAGGCGACGGCCTCACGTGGATATTCAACCTCCGAAAGGGAGTCAAGTGGCACGACGGCCAGCCCGTCACGTCGGCGGACGTCAAGTTCAGCTTCGAGAGGATCATGAATCCTCCAGCGGGCATCGTGAGCCCTGAAAAGCTGCTCTGGAATGGCGTCAAGAGCATTGACGCGGTGGACCCGCTCACCGTCCGAGTGGTCCTGTCTCAGCCCAAACCATTTTTTATCAACCTGGCCACGTGGTACCCCAGCGCCATTGAGCCGAAGCACCTCCTGGAGAAGGAGCCGAGAGCGCTGGAGGCCAAGCCCGTGGGCAGCGGCCCCTGGGCCTTCAAGGAATGGCGGAAGGGCGTCTCCATCGAGTACGTCAAGAACAAGGACTACTACAACCAGGGCCGGCCCTACATGGATGGCGTGAAGTTCCTGATCATCAGGGACGCCGCGACAGCGTTCGCGGCCATTCGCACGCACCAGGTCACCATGTCCGGTCTGGGCACTCTGGGCATCACCAAGAGCCAGCAGACTACCCTCAAGCAGCAGGAACCAAAGATGCTGACCTGGCAGTACAACTGCGGCTGCCTGGGACGGCTGCTCTTCAACGTGGAGAAGAAACCCTGGGATGACATACGCGTGCGGCGCGCCGCCGCCATGGTGGTGGACGCCCAGAAGGTCATTGACCTCGGCTACGAGGGTGTGGGATTGAAGGCCGGCTTCATGGCCCCTGGCCAGTGGGCTATCCCCGACTCGGAACTCACCGAGAAGTGGCCTCCGTTCCGCGGCCCCACGGATAAGGACATCGAAGCTGCCAAGAAGCTCCTGGCGGAGGCCGGTTACGCCGGCGGGATCAAGGCGGTCTTCAACCAGGCCAGCCTGTCCGGGTACGAGGAGCAGCAGATCGCCATCACGTCCCAGCTCCGCAAGATCGGCATCGAGTCCACGGTGAAGGTCCAGCAGTACCCCGCCGCCTTCTTCGACGCGGCGCGCAGAGGCGACTACGATCTGATGGACACCCCGACGGTGGCGTCTATTAACGATCCTGACGTTTACTTCTCCTTCTACGTCACCGGCAACTCGGAGAACTACGGGAAGTTCAGCGACAAGGAAATAGACGACCTGTACGCCCGCCAGTCCAGGGAGGTGGACCCCGCCAAGCGCAAGGACATTGGCATGCAGATCCAGCGGCGGTTGATGGACCTCGTGCCCGCGGTCGTGCACCTGCACCGCCAGTATCCCGCCGCGGCATGGCCGGAGTTGCGGAACTACAACGGGCCGGGCACGCTCTACACCAACTACAAGTACGAGAACGTGTGGCTGGCCAAGTAACCACGGCGTGATGCTGTTCACCACGTGCGGGCGGACGCCCGCACGTGGTGAACAAGACAGGATGCTTTTCTAAGGACACCTAATGCAGCAGTACGCCATCCGGCGGCTCCTTCAGTTCATCCCCGTCGTGATCGCCGTCTCGGTGATCATATTCCTTATCATGCGCGTCCTTCCGGGCGACGTGGCGGAGCTGGTCATCACCGGCCCCGGAGGCGGCGGCGCGGGCGTCACGAAGGAGGAGGTGACGCGTATCCGGAAGGAACTGGGGCTGGACCGGCCGCTGCCCGAGCAATACGTGACCTGGATTTCCGGATTCGCGCGTCTGGACGCGGGGAAGTCCGTCTGGACGCACAGCCCCGTCTTCGACGAGGTTGGCCGTCGACTGCCGCTGACCATGGAGCTGGCGATCCTCACTCTGGCGTTTTCACTCCTCTTCGCATTGCCCATCGGCATCCTGTCCGCCATGCGCCAGGATACGTGGGTGGACTATGTCTTCCGTTTCATCAGCGTGGGCGGGCTTACCATGCCCACCTTCTGGATCGGTACCCTTGTGATTCTGGCGCTGGTCCTTCTCTTCCATTGGATTCCCCCCATCGGCTTCGTCAACGTCTGGGAAGACCCCCTCAAGAACCTGGCGCAGGTGGTATGGCCAGCGGCGGTGCTGGGATATTACTTCTCCGCAGTGGTCAGCCGGATGACCCGCTCCACCATGCTGGAGGTGCTCCGGCAGGACTACGTGCGGACCGCCTGGGCCAAGGGCCTCAAGGAGAAGGTCATCATCATGCGCCATGCCATGGCCAATGCCCTTCTTCCCATCATCACCATCAGCGGAATGCAGTTCGGACAGCTCCTCGGCGGCACCGTCATCACGGAGACCATCTTCTCCCTGCCGGGCATAGGCAGTCAGCTTATTGACGCCGTCGTATTCAGGGACTATCCCATCGTCCAGGCGGTCATCCTCATCATGTCCATGTGGTTCCTTCTGGTGAACCTGTTCGTTGACTTGCTCTACGGGTGGCTGGACCCACGCATCCGCTACTCGTAGAAGGACAGCGATAGCAGTTCAGTCGTTGAGCTTAGAGGCGGACTTTTGAGTATCTCCCGAGCAGACGTGGCAGGACAGGCGGGCGTTCGTGGTCTCCGCCCGCGCGGGACCGCTTTACACGCCGTCATCAGCTTTGCCCTCCGCAAGCCCTTGGGGGCACTGGGCGGACTGCTGCTCCTGGGCATGGCGTTCATCGCCGTGGCGGCGCCGGTGATCTCGCCCTATGACCCGCTGGACGTGTTCGCGAACAAACGGTTCAGTCTTCCCGGAGGCGAGTTCGTTTTGGGCTCCGACCACGTGGGCCGCGACATCCTGAGCCGCATCTTCTACGGTGCGCAGGTATCCCTCTACGTGGGCCTGCTGTCCGTGGTCATAGGCACGACGGCGGGGTCCATCACGGGCCTGATCAGCGGCTACTTCGGCGGCAAAGTTGACGCCGTCATCCAGCGCTTCGTGGACACCATCATGGCCTTCCCCATCCTGATTCTGGCCCTGCTCGTCGTCACCGTCCTGGGGTCGTCCGCGAATAACGTTGTTATCGCGGTTAGCGTCGTCCTGTTCCCCCAGGGCGCGCGCATCGTGCGGGCGGCGGTGCTCGCGGTCCGGGAGAGCGAGTACGTGACCGCCGCGCGAGTCGTCGGGTGCGGGGATACCCGCATCATGTTCCTGCACATCCTGCCGCAGTGCGTGGCGCCGTACATCGTGCTGGCGACCGCTCAACTCGGCTGGGCCATCGTCGTGGAGGCCTCTCTGAGCTTCCTGGGCGTGGGCACCCCGCCCCCGTGGCCTTCGTGGGGGAACATGCTTTCGGGGCTGTCCCGGACCTATATCGAGCAGGCCCCCTGGCTCGCGGTTTTCCCCGGTGTCGCCCTCAGCCTCAGCGTCTTCGGCGTCAACCTCCTGGGCGACGCCCTGCGCGACGTCCTGGACCCGCGGCTGAAGCGCGCGTGACCCCGTCAAGGCGACTCGACACACGGTCTTGCACCGAGGAATGGACATGAGTTTGCAACACCTGCGCGACAAGGCGGCGGTGGTGGGGGTGGGCAAGAGCGCTCTAGGACGCAACCTGGGGCTGGATGCCCTGACCCTGATGTCGCACGCCTTTAAGGCTGCGCTGGAGGACAGCGGGCTGAAGAAAGAAGAGGTGGACGGCCTCATCGTCAACACGGGCGGCGCGGAGTGCGACCGCCTCCCGCAGCTCCTGGGGATTGACGTCCAGTGGAGCAGCCAGACCTGGTCGCACGGCCGGATGTCGGGCATCATCCTTGAGTGGGCGGCCATGGTGGTGCACGCGGGGCTGGCCCGCAACGTCCTGTGCATCGCGGGCTACAGCTCGCACACCGTCAGGACCCGCACCGTGCGCGGCGGCAGCGGCGAAGCCTTCCGGCCCGGCGGCGGGCCTCACTGGGAGGCCCCGGAGTACGGCATCATCCACCCGGGGACGCTGCCCACGCTGGCCTTTCAGCGCTACTGCCACCTCTACGGCTACAAGCCGGACCTGCTGGGCGCCGTGTCGGTGGCGCAGCGCAAGCACGCCTCCCTGAACCCGGACGCCGTGTACCGCCAACGCATCACGCTGGACGACTACAAGAAGGCGCGCTTCGTGGTCGAGCCTCTGCGACTGTACGACTTCGCGGCGGTGAACGACGGCGCGGTGGCGCTCATCGTAAGCTCCGCGGAGCAGGCGGGCGCCTGCCGCAAGCGTCCGGTGTACCTCTCCGGCATGCAGGGTATGCAGGGGGGCAAGGAATGGGTCATCTTCTCCCGCACCAACATGGGCGTCGCGCAGCAGTCGCTCTCGCGGGAGGCGCGACAGGTGAACCAGGCCGTCTATCGGATGGCGGGAGTCGAACCTAAGGATATTGACGCTGTCGAGATATACGACAGCTTCTCGCCGGAAGTCATCTTCGACCTCGAAGATTTCGGCTTCTGTCCGCCGGGCGAGGCGCTGGGCTGGATTCAGGGAGGGCGCATCGAGCCAAAGGGCGAGCTGCCGGTCAACACGCATGGGGGACACCTCTCGGAAGGGATGCTCGGCGGGTTCAACCACCTCGCCGAGGCGGTCAGGCAGGCGCGGGGCGAGTGCGGCGAACGCCAGGTCCCCAACGCCCGCCTGGTCCAGTACACGCTCGGCCCCGGCGTGTCCATCATCTTTCGTGGCACATGAGCACGAGCCGGAGGACAGACGTGGCGAACGAACAGCCGCCGCTGCCATCCATCACACCCCTCTATGAGCCGTACTATCACTACACCCGGCAGCGCGAGCTGCGCATGCAGCGCTGCCAGGCGTGCGGCCACGTGCGCTACCCCTTCACGGCCCTGTGCCCCGCCTGCCACGCGGAAGCCACCGAGTGGGCCCGCATGAGCGGCCGCGGCGCCGTCGCCTCGTTCGCCATCTATCACCAGGCGTTCCACCCATGGTTCCAGAATCGCCTCCCCTACAACGTGGCTCTGGTGGATCTGGAGGAGGGGCCGCGCGTCCCCACGAACATCGTGGACATACGCAACGAGGACATCCGCATCGGGATGCCCGTCGAGGCGGTGTTCGAGGACGTGACGGACGACATTACGCTTGTGAAGTTCAAGCCCAGACGCGCGTGAGATGATATCTGGCGCCATGCACCGCATGACTTATGGCTCTCTGAATCTACTCCCGTCAAGAGAGCAGGATGCAGTCCTTCCGGAATCGGAAGGACGCCGGAGGGCCTGGGAGGTGTCCTCCCAGATTCGTATTATTCCTCCCCCTTCTCCTGTAGGAGAAGGGGGACAAGGGGGATGAGGTATCGGCACTTCATGAAGAAGCCCCGCTTTGGTAAACGCTCATAACTCAGACCACTAGGGAGCAACCTATGAAAAACGGCACGATGAAGGCCGCGGTCCTTCGGCAGAAGGGCGGCCCCGACATATTCCGCATTGAGGACTGGCCCATCCCCAAGCCCGGCTTCGGGCAAGCGCTGGTGCGCGTGCGCGCATGCGGCGTCTGCAATCACGAGGTCGTCGTCCGCAGCCCGGACCTCACCCACAAGTCCTACCATCCCCCCCAGGTGCTGGGGCACGAGATCGCGGGCGAGGTGGTGGAGCTGGGCGAAGGCGCGCGGGAGTTGAAGGTCGGCGACCGCGTGGCCTGCACGAACAAGTCCAGTTGCCGCGTCTGCGAGCGCTGCCGCCGCGACGACGAGATTCACTGCCCGAACGGCGACATGAACGAGGGCGGCTACGGCGAGTTCGCCGCCATCAACGAGGAGAGCCTGGTCAGGATGCCGGAGGGCATGCCCTTCGAGCACGCAGCCATCTGCGGCTGCGCGGTTGGCATCGCGCTGCGCGGCGTGCGCTGGGCCGCCCGCGTGGTCGTCGGGGAGACGGTGCTGGTGACAGGCCCCAGCGGCGGGATAGGAGCGCACTCGGTGCAGCTCGCGCGGCTGGCCGGCGCGCGCGTCATCGCCGCGACGACGTCCGAGGAGAAGGTGGAGGCGCTGCGGCAACTGGGCGCCGACGAGGTGGTGGTGACCGGCGGCAAGCCCTACCACAAGCAGGTGATGGCCCTGACGGGTGGCCAGGGGGTGGACGTCGTCATTGACACCGTCGGGTCGGCGGTGTTCGAGTCGGCTTTCCGCTCAATGGGCTACCACGCCCGCTACGCGCTTATCGGCGAGTTCTACGGCGACACCTTGCCCGTGAGCGCGGCGTGGATGTTCCGCAAAGAAACGACGCTCCAGGGGTCGGGGGCCGCGCACCGGTCGGAGCTGGAGGACTGCCTGCGCCTGCTCCACGCGGGCAAGATCAAGCCCGTCATCGCGAAGACGTACCCGCTCGCGCAGATCGCGGACGTCCACCGCGAGATGGAGCGCAAGAAGCACGTCGGGCGGCTGGTGATTACGTACTGAACGCCCTCACAAGAGAGAAAAACGAAAGGCCCGCTGCTCAGTGCAGCGGGCCTTTCCCTTGGGTGCGAACGTCGGCTACTTGCCCTTGAGCGGCACGAAGTAGAAATCGGTCAGGCGGCCCTCGCGCTTCTCGCGGAACACGGCGCGCACACGCAGCCCCGGCTTGACCGAGCCGATGCGCACCGGCCCGGCGAAGACCGTGTTGTAGATGCACGTGTCGGCGCCGTCCGGCTGGATGAGCGCCAGCACGTACGGCATGTCAATGAGCTTGTGCAGGGAGTAGTTCGACGGCACGTAGAAGACCTCGATGGCCCCCCGGACGGTGCCCGTGCCGGGCAGGTCCACCCACGCGGTCTTTCCGTAGCAATCGCTGCAGTCGGCGCGGGGCGGACACCACGTCTTACCGCACTTGGCGCAGCGCGTGCCCGTCAGCTTGGCCTGCTCCTTGAGCGCGCGGAAGAACGGCGAGATGCTCCCGTAGCTGTACAGGTAGTCGTTGTAGATGTGGTCGCGGACTTCAAACGGTTCCATGTTCATGTTCGGGCCTCACCCCCTGGCCCCCTCTCCGCAGGAGAGGGGGAAAATTAAAGGGTTTGCTGGGAGGACACCTCCCAGGCCCTCCGGCAGTCCTTCCGAAACCCGAAGGACTGCACGATACGGCCTATCGCTCCAGGACGAGGGCGGCGCCCAGCGATGCGGAGGGACCGCCCACAGTCGAGACGACGCCGCGGCCCTTGCGCACGCGCACCTGCCGTTTGCCCGCGTCCTCGCGCAGTTGCAGCGCCACCTCGCCGATGCTGTACACCTCGGACGGCCCCGCGATGTGCCCGCAGGCCACGCGCCCGCCGCTGGGGTTCACGGGCAACTGCCCCGTCATTTCGGTGAAGCCTTCGTCCACCAGGCGCCCGCCCTCGCCTATTTTGCAGAAGCCCAGCTCCTCGTACGCCAGAATCTCCAGGCCGCTGTAGAGGTCGTGGACTTCCGCCACGTCGAACTCTTGGGCGGGCTTGCGGACGCGCGCCATCTTGTACGCCTGACGCGCGGCGTTGCTGATGGCCGGCGTGCGGCCCAGCGTGCGCGGGCTCATATCCGGGATGGCGGCGTCGTGGCTGGTGCCGACGCCCGTTATCCAGACGGGCTTCTTGGTCAGAGCGCGCGCCTTGTCTTCGCTGGCGAGCACCAGGACGGCGGCCCCTTCGCTGAAGAGGCAGCACATGTACATGGTGCTGGGCCAGGCGATGATGCGGGAGTTCAGCACGTCCTCCACGCTCACGTGGATGCGCAACTGCGCATTGGGGTTGTTGAAGGCGTTCTCGTGGTTCTTGACGGAGACCTTCGCCATCTGCTCCGGCGTGGGGCCGCCGTAGCGCTTCATGTGCGCGGTCAGCATGATGCCCCACGCCGCGGGCGGCATGGGCGTGTACGGGTGCTGCCACACGACGTCATGGGTGATGGACTCGGACATCATCACGCCTTCGCCGCGGTGCATGTTCGCGGGATTGACCAGGTCCGCCGACTTCTGCACGCCGACGACGACCACGACGTCCGAGAGGCCCGACGCGACCTCCGCGAAGGCGGCGCGGGTGGCGTAGCAGCCCGTGGAGGCGCCCGACGTAATGCGCACCCCAGGCTTGCCCCGCAGCCCCAGATAGTCGTGCACCATGTTGTCGCTGGTCATCTGGTGCATCAGCATGTCGCTGTAGATGGCATAGACGGCGCTGTCCACGTCCTTCGTGGTGATGCCTGCGTCTTGGAAGGCGTTCTTGGTGGCGTCGAAGGCAAGCTCCTGGTAGTTCCGGTCGGGATAGCGGGCCTTGAAGGGGACCTGTCCTACTCCGACAACCGCAACTCGTCGCATATCTAACTCCGGGCGCGGGCGGCCAGCGCCACGCGGCTCAGGTTGATGAGCTCCATGTAGCTGCCCCGCACGATGCGCAGGTCGCCCCGCGCGATGGGGTGAGTGATGTCCACCGTGCCGGCGAGCACCGGAACGAGGGCGGCTCCCTCGCCCGCCACGACGATGTCCGGCTTCACGTGCAGTCCCTCTCCGGTCGAGAGCCTGCCCTGGTCAATGGTCAGATGCAGCGGGCCGCGCTCGCCGGAGACCTCGAACTGGATTGCGGCGGACCACGTCTCGGCGGCGCGCTGCGCGCGCGGGTTCGCTGCGACGGCGCTCGCCAGCGCATTCAGGGCCTGTGCGACTTTTCCCACGGGCCGACCACCTCCTGCGAAAGTTGTGGACGCTCCTAGGAGTGCAGGTCCTCGCAAATGAACTGAGTCAGATTGTCAATCATGGTGTAGAACTGGGTGTCCGCCTCGATCTCCTTTTCCTGGGGAGAGGCAAAAGCCGCCCGCAGCGCGTCCATGTTGTCGAACCACATCTCGCTCACGCGGTAATAGGGGAGTGGCTTCTTCTTGGAGGGCCGGATGCGCCCGCTTTCGAACTTCCGCAGGCCGGGCAGCTTCCGTACGAGGGGGAAGTGTATCTCGTTGAGGTACTTCTCGACCTCGTCCACGGTGCGGCCTTCCTTGACGTTGTACAGGGCGATGAACTTGATCATGACAACCTCCACGAAATGTCGTGCGCGTTTGGACGCGCTATTTGACTATGTTGGCTTTGCGCAGCCGGGCCACTTGCGCCGGGCTCAGTCCGGCCCACTCCAGAATGCCGTCCGTGTGCTGGCCGAGCAGCGGCGGCGGCAGCCGTATGGAACCGGGCGTGGCCTCCATGTGCCACGGGATGTTGGGCATCTTGACCGCGCCCGCTGTCGGGTGCTGGACCTCCGCGATGGGGTTAAGCGCGTGAATCTGGGGATGGCGCATAAGTGAGTCGTAGGTGTTTACCGGGACGGCCTCGCCGTTGTGGCCCCGGATGAGCGCGATCAGCTCCTCGTTGGTCTTGTCCTTGAAGGCCCGCTCCCAGATGTGCTTCACGAGGTAGGCCCACTTGCCCGTGCCCGTCGCGTTGCGTCCGGCCTGCCCGAAGCGCGGATCGGTGAACGCCTCCTCCACGCCCAGGTCGAGCGCCAGCTTGTCGAAGTCCTCCTGGGAGCCGCGCCGGAGCATGAAGTAGATGCGGCCGTCCTTGGTCTTGTAGCCCTGCTCCGGCGGCTTGATGTACGTATCGCAGTGGAAGCCAATCCACTCGTCCGGGTCGCTGATGGCGGCCCAGATGATGCCCCGCATGTGCAGCAGCGCCCCCAGCTTGCTGACGGAGACGCGCTGGCCCTCGCCGGTCATCTCGCGATGGTACAGCGCCGCGAGGATGGCCTCGAAGGCGAAGGTGCCGGCGTTCACGCTGGCGATGTCCGCGCCGACCCGGATGGGCGGGTTGCCGATGACGCCAAACGAGCCCCAGTAGTCGGACATGGCCTGTGCGGGCAGCTCCGCGCCGGGGAGTCCCGCCAGCGGGCCTTTGTCGCCAAACGCCGTGATCTCGCAGTAGATGACGCCCGGCTTTCTGCGCCTGAGCGACTGGTAGGTGACGCCCAGGTCCTTGACGCTTCCCGCGCCGACGTCCTCCACGACCACGACGTCCGCCTTCCGCGCAAGAGTCTGCAGGATGCGCCGCCCCCGCGTCGAGGCCGCGTCGAGCGCGATGCTCTCCTTGTTCCGGTTGAGGGACAGGAAGGCGGGGCTTTCGCCGTTCACGAACGGCGGGCCGTAGCCACGGGCGCAGTCGCCGGAGAGAGGCTCCGCCTTGATGACCCTTGCGCCAGCGTCGCCCAGCTGCATCGTGCAGGAGGGACCGGAGAGGCCCTGCGTCAGGTCCAGGACGACAAACCCGTCCAATGCTCCCATGTCGTCTTCCTTGTCGTGAGGGATGAGAATTCGCTCATTGGCTCGAGCGTCCCTATTTGGCGGCGGTCACGCGCACCACTGCGGCGGTGGGCGACGCGACGGCGAAGCCCAGGCTTCCCGCCACCTCTTCCGTGGCCCCGCCGGGCACGGTGCCCTTGTGATAGGCCGCCGGTGTCTTCTCGAACGTCCAGGGAACGCCGCCCATGAACATCGTGCCCCAGGGCGTGTCCATGGGGACAATGAGCCCGTTCTGCTGCACCTGCGGGTGCTCCAGCAGGGCTGGATAGTCCAGGAAGCGGCCGTGGGGGACTCTGGCCTCCGTGAGACGATAGACCCACCATGCGACGGGCTTCGTCGCGAAGGTTTCCACCAGCTGGGGGACAAGGACTTCGCGGTTCTCCACGCGCTGCCGATTGGTTGCGAAGCGCGGGTCCGCGGCCAGGTCCTCCCTGCCTATGGCCCGGCACAGGCGCGGCCACTGGCTCTCCTCGACGACAGCGACCGCGATGTACTTGCCCTCCTGGCAGCGAAAGGCCTCGTTGGGGACGACGGTCGGGCACGCGGTGCCCATGGGAGGCGGCTGCTTGCCTGTCGCGAAGTACTCCGCCAGGCGCGTGCCCTGCAAAGAGAGGGAGCACTCCGCCATCGAAAGGTTGAGGCGCTGGCCCTTGCCGGTGCGCGCGCGGTGGATAAGCGCTTGCAGGATGCTGGCCACTATGTGAGAGCTGCAGTTGATGTCCTTGTGGGCGTAGTAGCGGAGAATCTCGCCGGGGCCGCCGGGAGGGCCTTGCGTGGAGGCCCAGCCCGTGAACGCCTGAGTGGTGGGATCGTTCCCTCCCCACGTCGCCATCGGCCCGACGTAACCGTACGCATTGGACGAACAGTAAATGATGCGCGGGTTCAGACGGGACACCGCCTCGTAGCTGAATCCCAACTCCGCCGCCGTGCCCTGTGTCATATTCTCGACGAGGATGTCACAGGTCTTGACAAGCTCCAGCGCAACGGCCCTCTGGTCTTCCTTCTTGAGGTTAAGGACAATGCCCTTCTTGTTGATATTGCAGTGGGCATAGACCACGCTCATCTTCTTCTTTTCGGGGAGGACGCTGCGGATCATGTCCCCCGGGTTCGGCGCCTCGACTTTAATGACCTCCGCGCCGAGAGCGCCAAGAAGCATGGCCGCCCATGGGCCGGCCGCGGCGATGGTCATGTCGAACACGCGGATACCCTTGAGGGGGCCGGAACGCTGACGAGCCGAAGCTGCTTTGCGAGGCATACTCTTCCACCTGTGGAAACCACGCGGACTCAAAGCTGTTGGGAAGTGTAGCCCGGCAACGTATTGTTGTCAAGGCCGTATCACTAGGGTGCGATGTTGAAATACGTCGCACGGGTGCTTGCTCCATACTGGAAGGGCGCACCGGGTTGCGCAAGGCAAGACCAGTGTCCTGAGTTGGAAATAAGTCGCATAAGGACGCGGGGTGCAGGGGCGTAGCCCCGCCGGAGGGTCTGGGAGGTGTCCTCCCAGCCTCAGTTTACATCTGCCCCCTCTCCTGCAGGAGAGGGGGCTCAAGGGGGTGAGGTATCTGCACCCCAGAGGACATGGCCTTGCCTGAAAGAAGCCTAGACTTTTGTAAAGGACTAAGGATTCAGGACACTAGGCGCGAGAGATGGGGCAACCTCGCGGCGCTCCGGACGACCATGCCCGTGTCCCGTGATAAACAAGCGCTGGCCCCTGAGAGACCCGTCCGAGCGGCAGATGCCCTCATCCATGTCACTCTCCGTGCGGCCGCGCAACCTGCGGGTATCCCCCCACAGATACGCGCACACCCGCGAGCAGCTTGCCACTTGCCAAGACCGCCGACGCCTGCTAGACTGGACTAGTACTTTATTCCTATTCCAATCTGCGTCTCACTACCGGAACATCGGCGCATCGGCCTGGCTGGGAGCCTGTTGCGTGGAAAGAGGGTGACCATGAGCAGGAACAGGCAATTGGGTGCCGTTTTCGCGACCATTCTGACCCTTGCCGGGATATTCTTTCTGGTTGTATCTCCGGCGATGGCCCAGAGCGTCGTGTGGGTCAGCCAGTTCGGCGGCGGGGCCAACGGCAACGCCGTGACCGCGGTCGCGGTGGACGGCTCCGGCAACATCTACGTCGCCGGGTATGTCAGCGGACCGCTGCCGGGCCAGCCTTTCGCGGGCGGCTCCACTGACGCCTATGTCCGCAAGTACGACCCCGGCAGGAACATCCTCTGGACTCACGAGTTCGGCAGCGCCTCTGAAGATGCAATCAACAACGTGGCGCTGGACTCCTCCGGCAACGTCTATGTCACCGGGTACACGCTGGGCGCTCTGCCCGGCCAGACGCTGGCGGGTTCCGCGGACGTCTTCGTCACCCGGCTCACCTCCAGCGGCACCGAGATATGGACGCGCCAGTTCGGTTCCACGGGCGTTGACCTCGGCCAGGGCGTGGCGGTGGATGGCTCCGGCAACGTCCTTGTCGCCGGAAGCGTCCAGGGCGTTTTGCCCGGCCAGACAGGCGCGCCCGGCAACGGCGACGCTTTTCTGCGCAAGTACGACTCAAACGGAGCGGAGCTGTGGACGCGCCAGTTCGGCACGCCGGTCATTGACACCGCCCGCCCCGTCAAGGTGGACAGCGCGGGCAACATCTACGTCGGCGGCTCCACCAACGGCGCGCTGCCCGGCCAGACGAACGCGGGCGACAACGACGCATTTCTGCGGAAGTACGACCCGAACGGGAACGAAATCTGGACGCGTGAGTTCGGCTCCACCGGCAGAGACGAGCTTCTTGGCCTGACAATTGACGCCAACGGGAGCATTTACGCCGCGGGGCAGGCCGAGCGGACCCTGCCCGGCCAGACCTCCGCGGGCGACTTTGACGCCTTCGTGCGCAAGCACAATGCCAGCGGCACAGAACTCTGGACGCGCCAGTTCGGCTCGACGGTCATTGACGGCGCTCAGGACGTCGTGACAGACAACATCGGTGGCGTCTACGTGATCGGCTACACGTACGGCGCTCTCCCACAGCAGACTGCGGCGGGCGATATTGACGGCTTCATCCGCCAGTACGACACCGACGGCTATCAGATGGTGACGAAGCAGTTCGGCACCGCGGGCCTGGACCAGCCCCGCGCCGTGGGCGTGCCCTCAACCGGCAGCGTCGTGTACGTCGGCGGCTTCACCAGTGGCACGTTCCCCGCTCAGACGCTCACCGGCCTCACCGACGCCTTTATTCTTGGCTTTGACGTTCCTCCTCCCGACCTGACGGCGCCCGTTGTCAACGTGACAGTCTCGCCCGCGGCCAACCTGGCGGGATGGAATAATACGGATGTAACCGTCACGTGGTCCGTGAGCGACCCGGAGTCAGGCATCGCATCATCCACGGGCTGCACGAATACCACGGTGACGACCGAGACGTCGGGCATGACGCTCACCTGCACCGCCGTGAACACCTACGGCCGCACGGCGACCCTGACGACGAGGACCATCAAGATTGACAAGACCGCGCCCACGGTGGCCTTCGGCGCGGCGTCGCCCTCACCCAATGCGGCGGGCTGGAACAACACGAACGTGGCGGTGCCCTTCACCATCACCGAGACCCTCTCCGGCCTGCCTGTCGGTACGCCGGCCAGTCCGCTCATCCTGAGCGGGGAAGGCTCCGCCGTCACCGGTGCGGTCATCGCCACCGACGTGGCGGGCAACTCCGTCACCGTGACCGCGCCGCCCGTCAAGATTGACAAGACCGCGCCGGTCGTGACCTTCGGCGCGGCGTCGCCCGCAGCCAATCCGGCGGGCTGGCGCAACACCAACGTCTCGGTGCCCTTCAACGTCACCGAGACCCTCTCCGGTCTGGCTTCGACCGCCCCGACCAGCCCGCTCACGCTGAGCGCGGAGGGACCCGCGGTCAACGGCACGATCACCATCGCCGACCTTGCGGGCAACTCTGTCAACGCGACGTCTCCCACGGTCAAGATTGACAAGACCGCGCCGGTCGTGACCTTCGGCGCGGCGTCGCCCGCGCCCAACTCCGCGGGCTGGAACAACACCAACGTGGCGGTGCCCTTCACCATCACCGAGACCCTCTCCGGCCTGACCTTCGCCACGCCGAACAGCCCGCTCACGCTGAGCGCACAGGGACCCGCAGTCAACGGCGGGATCACCATCGCCGACCTTGCGGGCAACTCCGTCACCGCGACGTCGCCAACGGTCAAGATTGACAAGACGGCGCCCACCGCGTCCATCAGCGGCCCGACGACGCTTCTTCCGGGTCAGATTGGCACGTGGACCGCGACCACAAGCGATGCCGCCTCCGGCGTAAGTACGGTGGCCTGGGACCTGAACAACGACAACGTCTTTACGGACGCGACCGGCCCCACCGCGTCGGCCTCGTTCCCGTCAGCCATTACGCTGCCCATCAGAGTCCAGGTCACCGATGTCGCGGGGAACGTGACGACGGTCTCCATCACGCTGGTGGTCACAGCGGCGACACCCACGCCGACGCCGACGCCGACGCCCACTGTGACGCCCACGCCTACACCGACCGCGACGCCCACACCGACGCCGACCGCGACGCCCACGCCAACGCCGACCGCGACGCCGACGCCGACACCGACGTCCGGGTTCAGCCTGAGCGCGTTCGTCGCCTTCAGCAAAGAGTCCACGTGGCTGAAAAGCAACGTGGACGTCCTGACGGGAGACGTGGGCGCCAACACCGCGCTCTCTCAGGGCAATCACAGGGACAGCGATGAGGACAAGAACGACAACGACAAGGAAAAGGACAAGGAGAAGCGGAACGACGGGAAGGACAGGCTCGTCGAGGTCAGGCTGGGCCAGCGCGCGGAGATGCACGGCCCGTCCTCCCGCGTCGTCGGGGACACGGTGGACCTCAGCAGCAACGCGAAGGTCTTCAACGTCTATTACAACGAGCTGCTCAACAAGAAGGGCGTCATTCTGGGCACGAAGACCACGCCGCTGAACCTGCCGGCGCTGACGCTGCCCGCCCTGCCCTCCATCACACCCGGTACGCAGGATGTGGAACTAAAACAGAAGGCCACGCTCACCCTTGCCCCGGGCAGCTATGACAGCATCACGGTCAAGGCGGGCGGAACGCTGATCCTGACCGGCGGCGTGTACCACGTGAACACGCTGGACATCAGGGGCAAGACGGATATCCTGTTCCGCGGGCCTTCGCAGCTTCGCGTGAAGAACGAGATGGACACGGACAGCGGCACGTACATCGGCCCGGACCCGTCGGTGTCCGGCCTGACGGCCTCCGACATCGTGATCTACGTGGCGGGCACGGACGACAAGGGCCGCCGCCACGACGACGACGATGTCGGCCCCACGGCGGCGCAGATAGGCCAGAAGAACACCATCGTGGCGAACATCTACGCCCCGAACGGCACCGTGTACCTGAGAGCCGGGACTACCGCCACGGGCGCCTTCATCGGCAAGCGCGTCGTCATCGGCGAGAAGGTGAAGCTGACGCTGAAGAGCGCGTTCTAGCCGGGCACGCAACAAGCCCAAATACAAAGAGGGGCGCTCCGCAAGGCGGAGCGCCCCTCTTGTTTCGCCCGCGGGCGGTTAGGTGGTCTTGACGATGATGTACCGGGGCCGCGGGTAGGGCGGCTCCAGCGTCTGCTCAAACCTGCCCTGCACCTGGCGCGAGACGGAGTTCTCGTAGGCCATGCGGTCCGCCAGACTCGCCCAGTAGCCTATGGAGTGCACCTCCCGCGTGCCTTCGATGCTGTACAACACGTGCGCGCCGATGTTGCCCGGGCGCTTCGTCAGGATGTCCGTGGCGCCCGACCACACCTTGTCGAGCTCCTTCGAGTAGTCGGCGACGGTGGTGGCGCGCGCCTTGGCGCTCAGGATGGCGGCCACGTGGCCCACCTTGATGCCCTCCAGCGGCGCGCCCATCGCCCGGACGACCTCGTACTTGGGACGCGGCGGCGGTCCCACCAGCGTCGTCTCCATGTTGGCGCGGACGCCGCCCGCGGCGGCCTTCTCATACGCCAGGCGCTCCGGCAGGCTGTTCCAGAAGGCCAGCACCAGAATGTTCCGGCTGTTGTCCAGGTTCCACAGCGCCTTCATGGCGAGGAAGCCCTTCTGGTTGAAGGTGACCTCCGTCATGGCGTCCCAGACCTTGTCCAGGTCGCGCACCCACGCCTCCGCGGTGGAGGCTTTGGCCTTGCCAGTCAGGTACGCTATGATGTTCCCCGGCTTGACCACATGTGTCACGATACGTGTCCTCCTTGCGCCAACGTCGGCGGGGCGTGCACCCCGCCTGCGCCGGTATTGTAGCACCGCCGTCGCGGCGCGGCGAGCATGGCGCAAACAGATTGACGCCCCTAGGGAGAACGTGTAGGATGGGGGACTGGAATAACCTCGCTGCGCGCCCCGAGAGGTGACGATGGAGCCCATCCGCAGCCTCACGCTGACCGACTCCCCGGAGTTCCGCGAGAACAAGGCCCATTACGAGCACCTGGTGAGCGAGCTCAGGACACGGACGCAGGAGGCGCGCACCAGGCGGCCCCAGAAGGCCGTTGACCTCCACCGCGAGCGCAGGAAGCTCCTGCCCTCCGAGCGCGTCCAACGCCTCATTGACCCGGACACGCAATTCCTTGAGCTGAGCCCCCTCGCGGCGTACGGCATGTACGACGGCGAGGTCCCGTCCGGCGGCGTCCTCACGGGCATCGGCGTGGTCTCCGGCCGCGAGTGCGTCATCGTCGCGAACGACGCGCTGGTCAAGGGCGGCACATATCACCCCATCACCGTCAAGAAGCACCTGCGCGCGCAGGAGATAGCGCAGGAGAACCACCTGCCCACCATCTACCTGGTGGACTCCGGCGGCGGCTTCCTGCCGCAGCAGGCGGACATCTTCCCGGACAGGACCCACTTCGGGCGCATCTTCTACAACCAGGCGCGGATGTCTGCATTAGGCATCCCGCAGATCGCCGCGGTCATGGGAAGCTGCACCGCGGGCGGCGCGTACGTGCCCGCCATGTGCGACCAGAACATCATCGTCAAGGGCACGGGCACCATCTTCCTGGGCGGCCCGCCGCTGGTCAAGGCGGCGACCGGCGAGGAGGTCACGCCCGAAGAGCTGGGCGGCGCCGACGTCCACGCGCGCATCTCCGGCGTCTCCGACTACCTCGCGGAGAACGACGATGACGCCCTGGCGCGCCTGCGCTCGCTGGTGGAGAACCTGAACCGCCCGAAGCGCATCCCCATCGAGACGTACCCCGTCGAGGAGCCGCTGTACCCGGCGGAGGACATCTACGGCATCATCCCGAAGGACACGCGCAGGGCGTACGACGCTCGGCAGGTCATCGCCCGGCTGGTGGACGGCAGCCGCTTCGACGAGTTCAAGGCGAACTACGGGCTGACGCTGGTGACGGGCTTCGCGCGGTGGAAGGGATTCCCCGTCGGCATCATCGCCAACAACGGCGTGCTGTTCGGGGACTCCGCGACGAAGGGCGCGCACTTCATCGAGCTGTGCAACCAGCGCAGGATACCGCTCATCTTCCTGCAGAACATCACCGGCTTCATGGTGGGCAAGGAGTATGAGCACGGAGGCATCGCCAAGGACGGCGCCAAGATGGTGCAGGCGGTCGCCACCGCGTCCGTGCCCAAGATTACCGTCATCGTCGGCAACTCCTTCGGCGCGGGCAACTACGCCATGTGCGGACGCGCCTACTCGCCGCGCTTCCTGTTCATGTGGCCCAACAGCCGTATCGGCATCATGGGCGGCAGGCAGGCGGCGTCCGTGCTGCTCACGGTGCAGCAGGAGCAGGCGGCGCGGCGCAAGAAGGTGCTGTCCCCGGAGGAGGAGCGCGCGATCACCGAGCCGGTGCAGAAGAAGTTCGAGGAAGAGACGTCCGCCTACTTCAGCACGGCGCACATCTGGGACGACGGCATCCTGGACCCGGCGCAGACCCGTCAGGTCATCGGCCTGTGCCTCTCCGCGACGATGAACGCGCCCCTGCCCGACTACCCGCGTTACCCCGTCTTCAGGATGTAGCGGGAGACCCTCACCCCCTCGGTCCCCCGCTCCCTTCGCAAGGGAGCGGGGGAGGAAAAGGGAAGCTGGGGGACACCCCCAGACCCCCGTCAAAGAGGGCGACGCCCTCTCTGTACTCTCCCCTCGACGCCGGGCAACCGGCAGACGTCTGGACTTACCCCTTGGCGGGGACTGCGGCCCTGCACCCCTGCGGGCTATGCCAACAGAGCGCCGTCGTCGTCATTCCGGACTTGATCCGGAATCCAGCGTGGCGCACCCCCGGTCATTCCGAGCGTAGAGAGGAATCTCCCGCCGCAGCGCGTCCACGCCTCACACCGTCATTCCGGCGTAAGCCGGAATCCAGTGCGTCTCCCTCGCGCCGCTTCTGGACACCGCGCATGCCGGTGTGACGGACGAAGCCTTTACCCCACGGCGGGGCGTCCTTCCGGCCGCAGCGCCACCACCGCGACCTTCTCCGCCAGCGCGCGGTAGTCCTCGCCCACGCCGTTCAGCCTGCACCCAACGCGCTCGGCGATGACGCGCATCGCCGTCGGGTGGCGTCGCGCGTAGTCGCGCAACTCGCGCTCCGCCTCGCCCGGCGGCAGCGGCGACGCCGTCGCGTCGAAGCGCCGTCGCCCGACGGTCACGCGGACGCGCGGCGTCTGGAGCACGTTGCGGAGCCAGTCAGACTCGCGGCCCCACGCCGCGACGACGTAGTACGCGCCGGTGGCCGGGTCGTGGCGGACGACCTCCAGCGGCGTGTCGCGCCGGAGGCCGCTTCTACGCCCCGTGTGCGTGAGGAGCAGGACGCGCTCGCCGAGCAGCCAGCCGAGCCGCAGGCGGTAGAGCAGGACGGGCGCGCGCAGTAGGAGGCGCAGGAGTCCGCAGGGACGCGGCATGCTACACGCTGACCTTTCTTGCGCGCGGGGTTACGGAGGGTGGGTGCAGCACGGCATAGCTAAGTACACAACAAGATACAATGGTCAGTGCTTCAAGAAACGCAAAAGGTCATGGCCTATGTCTATACCGGCCAATGAACGCAAACACGCCACCACGATACTGTGTAGTTTCTCAAGTTGCTTCTCGAAAGCTTCGCGTCGCTCTTCCTCAACAAACGCTTGCCCTTTGTGGACAATCTCACTTCTTTTCCCATACAAGCGACCAATTTCAAGCTGCGCCTTCACCTCCTGAACAGTCACAGCGGAACCTGCAAGCGCAGCAACGACCTCCGATACGTTCTTGACTATATCTGTGTTGCCTTTTCCTGGGTATACTTCTAACGCCGTCCACAAGAACAGGAATTTGTCTATCTCGTTTGATGCCTCATGTCCGCGGCGAAACCAGCGTGCTGCAAGTTGTAAACGACTACGTTCCCGCGAGTCAATGCCTTTGACTCTCACGAAAACGTTCTCAAGATTCTTGGCCACTTCCTCTGACGACTCTGCGGGTCTTGCTATCAGCTTGATCGGTCCCTCAGGCCACCAAGCCCTTGTATTCTGTGTATTAACAACTCCTTCAAAGGCCTTGTAGCCTAAAGTGCCGGAACATCGCAGCTCTATCAGACTCGCTGCCTCAGCTACGAGCAATCCTATGCGTTCCCTTTCCATATCAGAGGCGAAATCCATTAGTACCTGAATAACCGCATAGGAACCTTTTGGCATCTGGACTTCACGGTCTTCATATGATGTCCAAGTAGAAGGTGGCTCAAAGTTCAGATGTTGAATGGTGTGTGTGAAGCGAAAGGGACCTGGCTGCAATGTTATGCGGAAGTCCCGGTCTTTTAGGACAACGAGCGTCTCGGATGGAGGCGGTAAGTTGAGCCGATATATCGCTACATATGGGACTTTTGGCAGGCTTGGTTGACTTTGCACGTGACTTCAACCCCACTCCGGCAGCACTTCCAGAAACAGCGGCAGCGCGCCTTGCGCCCACTCCAGGTTCTCCTGCGCGAACGCAAGATAGCCTTCAATCATCAGTTGCCGTTCAGCGTCCGTCATTTCGTCTTGCACAATCGCGCCTCAGTGAGACCTAGCTACCCAGCCCAGATGAAATCAAGGGTTTTCGATTCAATCGCAATGGTACTATTGGTAGGGCAGTGATCGAGCATCAGGTCAGCTAAAAAGGGATCGCTGGGCCAGTGGTTTAGCGCCACGCTTGGATGGAGTCTTGTGGAGACTTGGAACGTCTATGCCCAGCCTGCCCATCACACTCTGCAAATCTCGGTACTTTTTAAGGGTAACGAAACTCTTCTTTGGTGAAATGTATACAAGCACAGGACGCCCGCGCTCCAGAAGCATACGAACGCTGTTCAGCGTCCCACGGCTCTTTCCGTTCCAAAGAAAAAGACCATAATCTGCCTTACTGGCCATCTGAGCGTCTTTTTGAGCGTAATGCTCAAAGTCCAACTTCACGCGACCGGTTTGGACAAAAGTCACTTTCCAGTTGCCCACGTTATTTCGGCACGCGTTACCTGAGCAAAAAACAGTCACATTCTTGTATCCACGACTAGCAAGATGAGCCTGAAAAACACGGTCAGCTCCATTGGCGTCCCCGATGAGTATCTCGAAACCTTGAGAGACAATGTTCTCGATTCTGTCCTGCACAGGGACAGCTAGGCGTGATATGGACCTTGATCCCCCAAGAAGAACCGTGTTCATCGTCTCGTCCTCGTCATTGTGACCGTCAGAAGATAAAGGTCAACCACCCCTGCAGCCTGTAGTGCTCGAGCAACGGTAGCCGCAGTAGCTCCAGACCGATACAGATCATCAAAGAGAAGCACCCGCTTACCTGACACCGCCTTAGATACCTTAAATGCATCCTGCAACAAACTCTGTCTCTTCTCAAGCTCAAAGATGCTCTTCAATTCTGGAGTTTCACGAACCTTCACGACACAGTCATCACAATAACGAACTCCAAGTTCCCTAGCGAGAGATTCTGCCATGGCGAGAACAGGCTGGAACTCGCGCGGCCGAGAAGGAGGAATTGGGACAATCACGTCGAGAGTCCACGTCCGCCGACGGACGAAATCGGCTGCGGTCTCAACGATTGTTTGTACAACCGTTTTGTCAGACCTGTATTTTAGGCGGTTCAGTAAACCTCCGATCTCCGTGTACTTGTAATCAAATTCAGGGTGACCAAATTCGTTGTAGCCAAGGAAGTCGGCCGAAGTCGTATGCAGGTCAAGGGCGAACCCCGCCTTCCAGGGACCCGTGAGTCGTTTGGGAGACACGCTGACCATACGCTTCTCTTGTTTTGGTGCTACTCGGTCTAGATGCGACCCCTGTATCAACGAGACCAAACCCCACTTTGCGGGTGCTTTACTAATTGCGCGAACGCAAGATAGCCCTCAATCATCAGTTGCCGCTCGGCGTCCGTCACCTCGTCTTGCATTGTCGCACCACGCTCACTTGTTCTGGCGCTATTCTACTCCACGGGACGGCGTAATCTCAAGGAGGCGGTACAGACCGTCACCCCGCCTCCCGCCACCTGCCCCTTGTCCCCCGCGCAACCCGTCCGCTACCCTGTCCGTGAAGCACATGTGTAGCCACGCATACCCTTGCCGAAATCGCCGTCGTCGCCCCGTAGGGGCGGACCGACGTGTCCGCCCTGGCGCCGCCTACCTGCCCCAACGACCAGACATAACAGGAACAAATACCCCTGATTCGACCCCTCAGATAGAGATGCCAGATACGAAAGCCCCCGCGAAAAAAACGAAACAATTCAAATCCCCGCCTCCCGCCCACGCAGCTCGCGCAGCGCGTCGCTCGCCACCCAGCGCGCGGCCCGCGAGTCGAGGCGCCGCACCCGCTCCGCGACGGCGATGGCCCTCTTTCGCAGCGCCGCGTTCCGCTTCCCTATCTGCCGCAGCGCCCAGTTCACCGCCTTCTTCACGTAGTTTCGCTCGTCCGTCGCGCCCGCCACAATCAGCGCGAAGAACGGCTCGAACCGCGCGTCCGGCGCCGACTTGTCGTGCACCGCCAGGCACGCCATCAGCGTGAACCCGGCGCGCCGCACGTACTCCTCGTCGCGCCGCGCCCACGCCGTCGCCTTCTCCCAGGCGAAGGGCGTCCTGTCGAACAGATTGCTGCACACCTGGTCGCACACGTCCCACGAATCGAAGTCGAGCGCCCAGCGCTCCATCTGCGCCGATGTGACGCGCGCGGGGTCGTCCACCATGCCGGCGAGGATGCGCGCCTCGTGGACGCCGGAGCGCCAGAGGCGGAGCGCGAGGGCGTGGTCGCGGCCCGCCTCGCGGGCGAGCTTGCGGAGCGTCGGGATGGAGACGCCGAGCGTGTTCGCGGGGTTGATGCCGAAGCGCGCCATGCCCGCGACGTTATCGGCGTTCGCGAGGGAGCGCAGGCGGGTCATGACGTCGGCGTACTGCATGGCGCCTCGCGTGGGGGTCCGTTGCGAAGACGGGGGCCGTTTCGCCCGGTACGCCATGTTCATGTAGCGGTCGCCGCGCTCCAGCTCGTCGAGCATCTGGGCGAGCCGCTTCTGGCGCGTCGCCTCCCGCTTGGCGCGGGCGATCCAGCCGATGTAGTCGTTGCGCTGGTAGGGCGGCCGCTGCTCGTAGGCGTCGGCCAGGCCGCGCTCGGCGAGCGCCCGGCGAACGAAGTCGGGCATCTCGTGGCGGGGGCGCCGGTGCTGCTGCATCGTGTCCTCCGCGACTGCGCGAGCGTCTGCCGCGCGGAGTGGTGTGGCTGCCCGGCCTGGATTCGAACCAGGGTCAAGGGATTCAAAGTCCCCTGTGCTACCGCTACACTACCGGGCAACGCCGCCGGAGGGATGACAAGGCCCGGCGCTACATCACACGGCTGCGTGCAGTGCCGGGCCGGTTTTCACGCCCGCTCTCGATAATGGTGCCGAAGGTCGGGATCGAACCGACATGGGGGTTACCCCAAGGGTTTTTGAGACCCTCGCGTCTGCCTGTTCCGCCACTTCGGCATGAAAGAAAATGGAGCGGAAGACGGGATTCGGACCCGCGACCTCCTCCTTGGCAAGGAGGCGTTCTACCACTGAACTACTTCCGCTCGCCCACGCCGACCCGCTGCCTGGCGGGTGCTAGAGTGCCGAGGGCCAGAATCGAACTGGCGACACCGCGATTTTCAGTCGCGTGCTCTACCAACTGAGCTACCTCGGCGTCAGTCTCACATCTTATCCAAACGTTGGAAAGCTGTCAAGGTAAGCCTGTACCCCAGACGCAGTGCCCGCGCCACAATAACACTTATGGCGTAGTCCAGGCGGGCGCTGCGCATTACTCTTCTTCGTCTATCCCGGCGGCGCGACATCGTCGGCCAGCGGCAGTGTGTCCTGCCGTGGCAGCAGCGGGAGTTGGACGCCAAGCCGCTGCGCCAGCAATCGCGCGCCCTGCACGCCCTGGTCGCGGTAGTTGTTGTTGAACAGGGCGTACGTTGCGCTGGTGCGTTCGGCCAGGGAGCGCACCACGGGCGCAAGCTCGTCCATGTCCTCCGGCGCGTACCAGTAGTTGAATCGCTCCCAGGACGCCTCCTTCGGCCCGCTCCACGTCTCCTTGTTACGCCCGTGGAAGCGGACGTACGCCACGTCCGTCGTCGCCTCCGCCACGAGCGGGACGGACTCGCCCGCGACCTGCGGCTCGTCGGCCACGACGTGCGTCAGCCCGTGCGCGCGCAGAAAATCGAGCGTGGCCTCTCTCTCAGCTGGTATGAACCACGCCTCGTTGCGGAACTCCACAGCCAGCCGGTAGTCCGGCAGGCGCGCCTGGCACATCAGAATGTGGTCGCGGCTCCCCTCGCCGGGCGTCACCCAGTTGGGAAACTGGAACAGCACCAGGCCCAGCTTGCCCGCGTCGTGCAGAGGGCGCAGCCCGTCGTCGAAGCGCCTCCAGAGCGCGTCGGCGACCGCGCGGGGGAGGTCGCGGTAGTAGACGCGTCGCCTGTCCGTGGGCGGCATCAGGCGCAGCAGGTCGCGGGGCAACGCTGCATGCTCGAGCCAGTGGCCGGTGAACGCGCGGAACGCCTTGACGTGGAAGATGAAGCCGGGCGGCGTCCTCTCGACCCAGAGCTTCGCGGCGACGGCGGAGGGCAGCGCGTAGTACGACGAGTCCACCTCCACGTGCGGGAAGACGCTGGCGTACCAGGCCAGGCGCGCCTCCGCCGACATCTTGGCGGCGGGGTAGAAGCGGCCAGATTCGATGAGCGTCCTGTCCGTCCAGGAGCACAGGCCGATGAGGATGCGTCCCATGCGTGACCCTTCCGCGTTTGTGTGCTGGCCGCGCAGCGCGTGGCCACGATGGTCTCATCATACAGGAGCGCGCCGGGCATGTCCCTCCTCACATCTGGTGCAATAGTTGACAGGACGCTGCATTCTGCGCTACACTGTCCGTTGCTCTGCCGGAGCAGGGCCGTGGGCCCCTTGGGCTAATCCACTCGGGAGCCTCACCGGACTGGTGGACGGCTCCCGTTTCGTTGTCAGCCGGTGTGCGGACGGCAATGTACGTCCGTTCAGGAGAGGTTGCATGGGAGTGCTCGAGCAAGCTGACCCCGCTGTTGCCGAAGCCATTCGCCAGGAAGAGGACCGGCAGCGCCGGAACATTGTCCTCATTGCGTCAGAGAACTACACCAGCCGCGCGGTGCTGGAAGCGACCGGCTCGGTGATGACAAACAAGTACGCCGAGGGCTACCCCGGTCGGCGCTACTACGGCGGCTGTCAGTACATGGACGTGGTGGAGCAGCTCGCCATTGACCGCGCGCTTCAGATTTTCGGCGCGGAGCACGCCAACGTCCAGCCGCACAGCGGCGCGCAGGCCAACATGGCGGTGTATTTCTCCTTCCTCAAGCCGGGGGACACCGTCCTGGGAATGAGCCTGGCCCACGGCGGCCACCTCACCCACGGCAGCCCCGTCAACTTCTCCGGCCAGATGTACAAGTTCGTGGGCTACGGCGTCAACAAGGACACCGAGCTCATTGACTACGACGAGGTCGAGCGTCTGGCGAAGGAGCACCAGCCCAGACTGATTGTGGCGGGCGCCAGCGCCTATCCCCGCGCCATCGACTTCGACCGCCTGCGCCGCATAGCGGACGCGGTGGGCGCGAAGATGATGGTGGACATAGCCCACTACGCGGGACTCATCGCCGCGGGGGTGTACCCCACCTGTGTCCCGCAGTCGGACTACGTCACGTCCACCACGCACAAGACGCTGCGCGGTCCACGTGGCGGCTTCGTCCTGTGCAAGAAGGACTACGGACCGGCCATTGACAAGGCCGTCTTCCCCGGCGTGCAGGGCGGGCCGCTCATGCACGTCATCGCCGCCAAGGCGGTCTGCTTTGGCGAGGCGCTGAAGCCGGAGTTCAAGGCGTACCAGACGCAGGTCGTCGCCAACGCGCGGACGCTGGCGGCGGAGCTCAAGCGCCTGGGGCTGCGCATCGTGTCCGGCGGGACGGACAGCCACATGGTCCTGGTGGACCTGGGCAGCACGGGCGTCACGGGCAAGGTGGCGGAGGAGGCGCTGGACGCCTGCAGAATTACGGTCAACAAGAACGCCATACCGTTTGACCCGCGCCCGCCGCGCGTGGCCTCCGGCGTCCGTCTGGGGACGCCCTCGGTGACCAGCCGCGGCATGAAGGAGCCGGAGATGCAGCAGATAGCCCGGCTCATCGGACGGGTCATTCAGAGCCCGGAAGACCAGGCGGTGCTTCGCTCCGTGCGCCAGGAGGTGGAGAGCATGACCGCCCGCTTCCCCGTACCCGGCCTGGAACCTGCCCTGCAGAAGGCGCGGTAGCTTGCTCAGGGGCGGGATGCTATAATTCCCTCGTGGCGAAAGACATAAGACACTATTAGGACGGTGGGAGACCAGGGAGGATATTCAGTGCACGACTACGAACTGGTGATGATTCTCAACCCGAGTGTACCTGATGAGCAGGTGCCGGAGGCGGTCGAGAAGGTGACCAAGCTGGTCACGGAGAAGGGTGGCTCGGTCACGGAGGTAAAGCCATGGGGGCGTCGCAGGCTGGCGTACCCCATCAAGAACCTGAAGGAGGGCCTGTACATCCAGGCCAACCTGAAGATGGAGCCGAAGGTGGCCATCCAGTTGCAGAGCCACATCCGCGTCACCGAGGGTGTCGTGCGGCATCTGCTGGTCCGCGTGGAGCAGTAGGCCGGGCATCCTTCCACGGAAGGACGGCGAAGGAGTCGCTCTCATGGCAGGGTTGAATAAGGTCATGATCATCGGGAACGTGGGCACGGACCCGGAGATGCGGTACACTCCCAACGGCAAGCCCGTGACGACCTTCCGCATGGCCGCGGGCCGCACGTACACGACCGCCGCCGGAGAGCGCAAGCAGGAGACGGAGTGGTTCACCATCGTCACGTGGAACCAGCTCGCCGAGCAGGGCAACCAGTTCCTGACCAAG